>ENA-ORXM01000219-ORXM01000219.1-marine-metagenome-genome-assembly--contig:-NODE-219-length-112993-cov-6.230968_pt1 | contig 112993 bp, 100 predicted proteins | sample MGYA00237867_ERZ511480 | MGnify/ENA primary metagenome ERZ511480 (study PRJEB26309, sample SAMN06266103) | marine metagenome | isolation source: Algal blade | place: United Kingdom:Sidmouth, United...
GTATCCAAAGTAGAAATGGGTGAAGGCGACGTCACAATCACTCGTGAAATTGACGGCGGACTAGAAACGCTCAAGCTAAAGACTCCTGCAGTGCTTACGGCAGATTTGCGCTTGAACGAGCCACGTTATGCATCACTACCTAACATCATGAAAGCCAAGAAAAAACCAATGGACAAAAAACCTTTGGCAGATCTCGGTGCCGATACTGCTGCTCGCCAAGAGACAGTCAAGGTAAGTGAGCCCGCTGCTCGTGCAGCAGGCATCAAGGTTGCTGATGTCGCTGAACTAGTGGCAAAACTTAAAAACGACGCGCAAGTAATTTAAGGAGATGGCAATGAGCATTCTGATCATCGCAGAACACGATAACGCCAGCCTCAAGGGCGCTACACTCAACACAGTAACAGCAGCTCAAAAAATTGGTGGCGACATCGACGTTTTGATTGCAGGCACTGATTGCAACGGCGCGGCTGAAGCCGCATCTAAACTCCCAGGCATTCGATCCGTCAAAGTGGCCGACAGTGCAGAGTACGCACATCAACTGGCTGAAAACGTCGCCCCACTCGTTGTAGGACTAGCGGCTGATTACAGTCATGTATTGGCGCCAGCCACCACTGACGGTAAAAACCTTATCCCGCGCGTGGCGGCCCTACTGGATGTCATGGCTATTTCGGACATCTCAGACGTAGTTGACGCTGACACTTATGAACGTCCCATTTACGCGGGCAACATCATGAGCGTTGTCAAAAGCAATGACGCCAAAAAGATCATCACCGTTCGTACAACAAAATTTGCGGCTTGCGCTGAAGACGGTGGCTCAGCCACTGTGGATGCTGTTGCAGCGTCAGGCGATGCGGGCTTGTCTAGTTTTGTCAGCCAAGATTTGACGCAGTCCGATCGCCCCGAGCTAACCTCAGCTAAAATTGTGGTGTCTGGCGGGCGCGGCATGCAAAACGGCGAAAACTTTGCGCTGCTTGACGCCGTGGCAGAAAAGCTCAACGCAGCAGTTGGAGCCTCACGTGCTGCAGTTGACGCAGGCTTTGTACCCAATGACTATCAGGTTGGTCAAACAGGCAAGGTTGTCGCTCCTGACCTTTATATAGCCGTTGGCATTTCAGGGGCTATTCAGCATTTAGCTGGAATGAAAGACTCCAAAGTCATAGTCGCAATCAACAACGACGAAGAAGCTCCAATATTTCAGGTCGCAGACTACGGCTTGGTGATGGATCTCTTTGAAGCATTACCGCAACTGAAAGACGCTCTAAGCTAAAACTAAAAGCGTAAGTCAGCTGCACAAAACGCCGACTTATTCAGTCGGCGTTTTTGTGTAAGTGTTCATAGCTCGGCATCTAGCACGATATTATCCAGCATTTAATCTGCTCGGCGAACGCCTTACTCAAGACTAAAGGTGATCCAGTTCACAAAACAGCTTACTCACCTCACGTAGAATCCACTTATGGACCCCAGCGCACAGATTTAATCTAGCGTACAACCTGCCGCATTTTATGGATACCAGTCGTTATGACTATGTTTTGCCGCACCGACATTTCTATCGGTTTACCTCGTCACTTGCTGTGGTCGTTGATCACCGACGCGAGTGCTCGTCATTTATGGCAGCAAGATATTATATCGGCCAACCTAGAAAGTGGTTATGGCGGGGGTAAAGGCAGCCGCATTACATTAGAAGCGAAAGCTGGCTCCAGCGCCATCAAAGTGACTGAACACGTCATCAGAAGTCGAGTGCAGGATTCACTTGTAGCCGTGCAATCTTGGCCTAAATACCAGATTCACAACAAATATATACTTACTGTAGAGTCGGAAGAATCGACAAATTTGACTTTGCAAAAACGCTACAAAGGCCAAGTGCGCTTTTCTTTGTTAGGAAAGCAAATGACACGTCAAGAGCTTGAAGCGTCCGCGTTGCAAGAGTTGGTCGGACTAAAGAATCTTAGCGCTCAGCTGCACAATCGCATGGCTGAGCAATCTCTCCCCGCAGGGGAAGAGACTGCAAAATAACGGTGACAGCCTTCACCTAAGAGGCCGCGAATATTCGCGGCTTTTTAGCTTAGCCAGCAACACAGCTCTACAGCTGTCTCACTTCATTTCAAATCCACGCCGACGAAGAAAATCGCGCATATGTGGTCTGGATTCTTTGCCCAGCAGACCAGACATTTCTTGGCTCCAGCTACTGTCCTTACCGCCACCTGTGCGCGTTTTATAGTACTCACGCACGATCGGATCATAAGCTGAAATACCATCCGTAGTACGCTGGCAGTCGTATTTTTCTTCGTGTAAAACAGCCTTTAGTGGCAGGCGGGGCTTAACTTCAGGGTCTTGCGCAGGAAAACCTAGGCATAGCCCAAACACTGGATACACTTGGTCTGGCAAAGCCAACAGATCTGCGACCTCTTGTGGATTATTTCTGATGCCACCGATGTAACAAATGCCCATACCGAGAGACTCAGCGGCTACCACTGCGTTTTGCGCCGCAAGCGCCACATCAATGGTCGCAATCATGAAGTGCTCTGTCATGCCTGGGTGGAACTGACCTCCGCCCGTTTGACACGCCTCGGCGGGACGAGCCAAGTCCGCGCAGAACATTAAAAGTACAGGAGCTTCCGCCACATAGGGCTGACCACCCGCACACGCAGCCAGCTGTTTCCGCCTGTCTTTGTCTCGAACACGAATTACCGTCGTAGCCTGAACGTTGCTAGACGTCGCAGCTGCTTGCGCGCAACAGACTATCTCGGCAACTTGTTCATCAGACACATTTTTGTCGGTGAACTTCCGGATTGAGCGATGTGATTTAAGTAAAGCAATTGTGTCATTCATCGGTTTTAAAGGTCACTTTTGGCAAAGCCACATTCTACCGTTTTTCCCTCGCGAGTCGGCTAATTCGACACAGCCACAATTGCATGATGTGAACTAAAAGCAGGAAAAATCTCAGCAGTAAAACGCAAAAAGGCTCACGTAACGAGCCTTTTTGATAGCCATAAAATTAGCTTCGTTTTACGACTTCATACGACCTGCTTCAAGTGCAGCAATGCGCTCTTCCAAAGGAGGGTGAGTAGAGGCCAGCTGCTGCATCAAGCCACCCTTGCCACCCAGAATACCAAAAGCGGCCATGGAATCGGGCAAACCTTCTGGCTCACTTACACGCTGCAGCGCTTTCAGGGCGCCTATCATTCCCTCTCGAGAACCGTATTCTGCTCCTGCTCTGTCGGCGACAAATTCACGCCGACGGGAAAACCACGCGGCGATAAAGCTGGCCAAAATACCGAGGACCATTTCAGCCGCCATGCTCACGGCGTAGTAAATCATCATGTTGCCGCGCTGTCCGTCTCGGCCTCCACCGGCAATTTGACCGATCACGCGCGCAAAAAACACGACAAAAGTATTCAGTACGCCTTGGATAAGCCCCATCGTCACCATGTCACCATTGGCCACGTGGCCAACCTCGTGTCCCAATACGGCTTCTGCTTCTTCACGAGTCATGGCGTCGAGAAGCCCTGTGCTAACCGCTACCAAAGCATTGTTTTTGTTCATACCGGTGGCAAATGCATTGGGTGACGGCGATTGGAAGATCCCCACCTCGGGTTGCCCTATGCCAGCTTTTTCAGCTTGACGGTAGACGGTGCGCTGTACCCAAGCTTCAGTTTCGTTGCGAGGTTGATCAATCACTTGAACCCCCATACCGCGCTTAGCCATGGACTTAGACATAGCAAGGGATATGAATGAGCCGATAAAGCCCGCGCAAGCAGAAAACAGCAACAGTGATTGGTAGTTCCCCGAACCCAAGTATCTATCGATACCTAATATCTTCGAAGTAATACTGAATACCAACATAATCGCTGCGTTGGTGGCAAGAAACATCACAACTCTGAGCACTGACGCTCTCCCTAAATATGCATAAGAATTATTAACTTACTGTGTAGGCGTTTAGGTGCTTTTTCAAGTGACCTAGCGGTTAACATCACCTCAGGCATAGTTTTCAAGCTATTGAAATACCGTGCATTTCGCTAACAACAGAGCCTCACTGACGACTATCGAACCATACTCAGCTATTGCAGACAAGTTATTCGATTCATGCGGGCGGGCTTATTACGTAGCGATAGTCTCACTCCGCATGCACTTACAGAGGCAGTGTGTATCTTCAACATTAAGTGCTTTCGAGTCTACGGCATAGCCGTCAGCCTCAATCTGTCGTAAGGGTTGCACTGTACTTTCCATCAGTCGGGGCCACGCACTTGACCGATACGCCACAGACCAGCTCAAGCAGCACGCCACCAGCCACTTCCTCTAGTGGCTTACTATGTCCTGTGACGTGACCAGAGTTTCCATACTTCACGCACGATAATCTTCAGCCTTTACTTCCGCGTATCGCTGCTGGCTTCAATTTTTTTAAGTCAACTACCACGCACAAACACTGTGAGTTATTTAGATAAAGGGAAGATCACTACCAGTGACAATGGTCGGTTATCATGAGCGCCAGCTTTTTGCTCGCTGTAAAATTTAAGGCATATTTTGATGATGGAATTTATTCGCGATTACCTAGATGTTTGCGTATTTGCTGTGCTGGGCTTGATGAGTATTTTGGCGTTTGCTTATGCGATAGAGCGGTTTTTACACTATCGGCGGGTACAAGTGCGGCAATTCGAGCAATTAGAAAGCCTCAAACTCGACCTCAACAAAGGCCTAACAATCATCGCAACTATTGGCTCAAACGCTCCCTACATTGGGCTATTGGGTACTGTCTTTGGCATCATGTTGACGTTTTACGATATTGGCCAAAGCGGTAGCATTGACACTAAAGCCGTAATGGTTGGATTGGCTTTGGCATTAAAGGCCACAGCTTTAGGCTTGTTCGTGGCAATCCCTGCCATGATTTTTTACAACGCCCTGCTGGCTCGCAGCGAAGCCTTGCAATCTGAGTGGCTTATTGCCCATCACCGCGAGCGATAAACGTGCGTAAATTCGATAGCATCAATGTCATTCCCTTCATAGATATTATGCTTGTGCTGCTGGCTATTGTTTTGACCACGGCTACTTTTGTCGCGAGCGGCCAGCTTGATATCTCCTTACCCTCATCCGAAAGCGAATCACGTACGCAAAGCCCTCAACCCGTAGAAATCGCCATTGATCGCGACTTACAGTATTTTTTCAATGGAGAAGCAAGCGACCTCGAACGAATTGAGCAGCAACTGCGAGCAGGCGACTCCACAACCCCAGTCGTGCTTGTTATCGACGCCACTGTGCCTTTTGATAAGTTTGTATCCGTCATTGATCTGCTCAAAGATCGCCCTACGGACACTATTTCAATTCGCACTAGGAAGGGTTCTTGAGTTACCGCGTCACTGGGCTTGGCATTTCGCTGTTGCTGCATTTGGTGTTAGCTGTCGGTGTTTACTCATGGAGCAATGACAAAGAAACGGCAACACGTACGGATGCAGGGAAATCGATGACACTCAATATGTCGATGTTTTCTCCAGAAGACCCGACTCCAGCTGTCGATAGCGCAACTAAACACATCCTGCCCAATACGCCCGTAGAAACCAGTGAGCCACCAACAAGCACCTCCTCACTAGACACAATCGAAAAACCTGCAACGCAGCAGTCACTAGTCACAAAGAACACGAAGCCGATTGAAAAACAACTTGAGCCCAAGCCCAAGCCCAAGCCCAAGCCCAAAAAAGCTGACACTAAAGCACAAGAAAATAACATCGCTCAGGCAAAGCAAGCGATTACGGCCACCACTGCTGAAGCAGCCACGGCAAAGCCTGCATCTCGCAGCGAACCTTCCACGGTATTAGGCAATGAGAAACTGGATAGTAATCGCAGTGGTGTGGAGAACGCTTATAAAAATGCTGTACGAGAAGCGATTTTGCAGCAGCGTAAATACCCCAGACAAGCGCGGCGCAAACGCCTGCAGGGGACGTCAATAATCGCTTTCCACATACTGCGAACGGGTGTGGTGGGAGATTTACGGATAGTGCAAAGTTCGGGTGCAAAGCAACTAGATGAAGCAGCCTTGAATGCTGTTCGTCAAGTGAGAGGTTTCCCGCCATTTCCTCTAGGCATAAAGAAACAGCGCTGGGAGTTTACAGAGGTTCCCGTGGTGTTTGAGATCGATTAAAACCATCGAACAGAAACACCACCGCTAATTTCCGACAATATTTGGGGCGGACCTGCTAGATCCGCCCTTTCTAGGACTTAACTTACTTCTCCTCGACTGACCAACCAGTGACATTTTGATAGCCCCGCGGAAGTCGACTGCCGCGCTTACCAGGCTCACCAGCATAGTCGTCCAAATCACGGTACTTGATAACCGTGTGACGCTTGCCCGCTTCTAAGCGCAGGCTACCGCCGACGGGTATAACAGCAACGGCGACCACACACTCGACGCCAGCTTGCAGTTTAGGTCCGGGGATCGCCATCAACTTACCACCCTTGCCTTTTGCCGCGACCAACACATCGGAGATATCAAACGTCAGCATATTGCCGTTGCTGGCAATGACGGCGACCTTGTCCAGAGCTGGGTCATAGATACGCGAGGGCGGCAATACCTCTCCACCTTTTGGCAAGCTTAACACCGCTTTACCGGCTTTGTTACGGCTGACAAGCTCTTGAAGTTCAGCCTGAAAACCGTAGCCCGCCGAACTTGAAAACAAGTAGCGACTATCTCCGGCGCCCATAAGAGCTGCGATAAATGATGCGCCATCAGGTGATTTAACGTGCCCAGAAAGCGGTTCACCCAAACTGCGTGCAGACGGCAATCCGTGTGATGGAATCGCATACACACGACCGGTACTATCGAGAAACATAGCTGGCAAGTTACTGCGACCTTTTGCGTGCGACTGGTACTCATCGCCGGCTTTGTAATTCAGCGCTAAGGGATCTACCTCATGGCCTTTGCCCGCTCGAATCCACCCGCGCTGCGACAAAACAACGGTAATCGGCTCAGAAGGAATGAGGTCCGTCTCGGACATGGCTTGCGCCAGTTCGCGTCGCACCAAAGGCGAACGACGGTCATCACCATAGGTATCTGCATCAGCTTGAAGTTCTTTTTTGACCAGAGTTTTCAATCGGCGCTCAGAGCTCAAAGTCAGCTCTAGCGCGGATTTCTCCTTGCTTAGCGCTTCTTGTTCTTCGCGGATTTTCATCTCTTCGAGGCGTGCTAAATTGCGTAGCCGCGTATCGAGGATGTAGTCCGCTTGAATCTCAGACAAATCAAATCGCGCCATCAAAACGGGCTTCGGCTCGTCTTCGGTGCGGATGATGCGAATCACTTCATCAATGTTGAGATACGCAATCAACAAACCTTCTAACTTGTGCAGGCGTTCGTCGACAGCGTTTAATCTGAACTGCAAGCGGCGTCGCACCGTCTCCACCCGAAAGCTCAGCCAATCGGTGAGAATAGTGCGCAGGTTACGTACCCCTGGTCGCCCATCCAAGCCAATCATATTGAGATTGACGCGGTAGTTGCGCTCAAGGTCCGTAGTGGCGAATAAGTGATTCATCAACGCGTCGAAATTAATGCGATTACTGCGCGGTGTTATCACAAGGCGAATCGGATTTTCGTGGTCCGACTCATCACGCAAGTCCTCCACCATTGGCAGCTTTTTTGCGTTCATCTGCGCCGCAATTTGCTCCAATATTTTGGCTGGAGACGCTTGGTGCGGGATTTTTGAAACAATAATATCGTTGCCTTCGCGCTCATAAGTAGCACGCTGACGCACAGAGCCGTTACCTGTCTCATATATCTGGCGCAAGTCTTCAGGCGGCGTAATGATTTCCGCACCAGTTGGATAGTCAGGACCTTTGATATGCTCTAACAAGCCATCCAAATCCGTTGACGGTTTGTCCAGTAAGGTGATGCACGCCCCGACCAACTCACGCAAATTGTGCGGCGGAATATCTGTGGCCATACCTACCGCGATACCCGTGGTGCCGTTCAGCAGCACATGCGGCAGCCGAGAAGGTAGCACCTTGGGTTCTTTAAGCGTACCGTCAAAGTTGGGTGCCCAGTCCACTGTGCCCTGCCCCAACTCTTGCAAAAGCGTTTTGGCTATTGGCATCAAGCGCGATTCGGTATACCGCATCGCCGCAAAGGACTTGGGATCATCGGGCGAGCCCCAATTACCTTGACCGTCCACCAGTGGATAACGGTAGCTAAACGGCTGCGCCATCAATACCATGGCTTCATAACAGGCGCTGTCACCGTGTGGATGATATTTACCTAACACGTCGCCCACAGTTCTGGCAGACTTCTTATGCTTCTGGCCAGCCGACAACCCAAGCTCGCTCATGGCGTAGATAAGCCGCCGCTGAACGGGTTTGAGACCGTCTCCGATATGCGGTAATGCACGATCAAGAATGACGTACATGGAGTAATCTAGGTAAGATTTTTCGCTAAAGTCGCGCAGTGCAAGCTGCTCGATGTCTTGAATAGTTCCCATCGGTGGCGCGTACGCCCTCACAAATTAGATCGATAAAGGCAAATGATACAACATCAATACAATTTCGGCGGCTTTGAAGCTTCAATAGCGAACAAACAATGAACGATGTCTGGCTAAACTTAGTAACTGCATTCAATATCACCGCGCCTTTGGTGCTAGTTTCTGGTGTTGGCATGGCGTGTCGAAGTGCCGGACTCATTGACGAACACTTCGTTAAAAGCGCGTCCAAACTGGTCTTTACGATTTCCTTGCCTTGCCTCCTTTTCATGCTGGTATTGGGTGCCGATTGGAGTGATACCAGCGGATACACGCTCATCGTCTTTAGCCTTGCGAACACGCTGCTGCTCACCGCACTGGCGATTGTGGCGGCCCGTTTTTTGGTCAGCAACCCAGAAGATCGAGCAGTATTTGTACAAGGGGTGTTTCGCAGCAATATGGGTATCATTTCCCTGGCGTTGGTCGGCAGCGCTTACGGTGCAAGTGGTCTTGCACTGGCTGCGGTTCCCATCACGCTGAATACGCTGCTATACAACGTGCTGGCCGTGATGCTACTGAGTCAAGCCAAGGGTGCTGACGGCTCAGCCGCCACACGAAAGGCACTAAAAGGTGTTCTACGCAATCCACTGATACTTGCCATCGCTGCAGGCTTAGTCGCCGTTTGGCTGGATGTCCAGCTGCCCCAGACGCTAGCTCATGGCGCTGAACTAATCTCTCAGTTGGCGCTGCCTATGGCTCTGCTGTGCGTAGGTGCATCTTTGCAACTCAATGCGCTTACTTCACCCGACCGAGTGGCGACTTGGGCGGCTATAGGCAAGCTGCTTGTTGCGCCCACACTTGCCGTATCGACTGCCTATTTGCTCTTCGGTATTCAAGGCATGCCGCTTGGTGTGCTGTTTTTTATGACTGCCGCTCCAGCCGCAACAGCAAGCTTCGCCATGGTTGTCGCGTTTGGCGGCAATGCACAGCTGACAGCGCAAATGATTGCTTTAACAACCGTTACTGCGATGTTCAGTATCGGTGCGGGCACCTTTATCCTCAACACTTTGGGTCTAATGTAAGACATGCGCACGATGTTGGAATTTATACACGGTTATCAGTCAGGCGATTGTGATCAGTTGGCAGCGCAACGATGGGCACTTGAGCAGACAGAAAAGCTTAATCCCACGCTTGGCGCACTGCGTGAATGGCGACACGAGCTAAAAGAAGTTCGTGACGGTCCACTAAGTGGCGTGACTGTCAGCGCCAAAGACAACATTGCAGTGGATGGTATGCAAACGTGGGCGGGCTCTGCCAAGGCTTTGCCAGATGAATGGACAAAAAGCGGTAGCTTTGTTCGCAGACTCGAAGCTCTTGGTGCAGTGGTCACCAGCAAAAGCAATTGCGCTGAGTTTGCTCTTGGCGGCTCGGGCTATAACCCTAATCAAGGCACACCACGTAACCCCTGGTCCAAGACAGTTGATCTTGTACCGGGTGGATCGAGCAGTGGTACAGCTGTAGCTGTGGCCAGTGGCATGGCTATGCTGGGAATAGGAACCGATACAGGTGGCTCAGTGCGCGTGCCTGCCGCTCTATGTGGTTGTGTTGGCTACCGGGCCAGTCTCGGCCATTGGGCGATGGACGGTATCGTTCCACTGTTGACTCGATCAGACACACTAGGCCTGATGACACGCGATGTCTCTTCTCTGCTTTACGCTGTTAGCGCCATTGATAACGTCGATAACATTTACGCGGCTCCACTCGAGAGCATCAGTGTGGCAGTCTGGCCAAAGCAACTCATGCAAGACTGCGAGCCGGAAAGAGCTGCGCTACTACAAACGACTTGCGACGCACTTGAAAAAAATGGCTGTGTATTAACAACCGCAGGACAAGATGCCATCGACCTTGCGTTTAAATTGTTGAACGATGGGCCGAATAGTGCAGCAATTGAGTTTAGCCATTTTTTAAACCGCGAACTACCCAGTTGGCGACCCGTTCTGAATCGCCAAGTAGCAGCGATGGTGGCGGAACATGAGTTCATTAGCGAAGCAACTCAGGCAGAACGAAACAAAGAGTTTTTAAAGCTTGCGGACCATCTTGAAAGTTTTTTTGATGGTGCGGATTTTGTGCTTAGCCCCAGTACTGCATTAGCGCCTCCTGCAACCAAAGCCTTAGAAACCCCAGAGGGTTACGAGCACTATAGCAACGGCTTGCTCGGATATACTGTGATGGGTAGCATGTTCCAGTGTTGCGGTATCAGTATACCTGCCGGCTTAGATAAAAACGGGCTACCTATGAGCCTGCAGCTACTTGGCAGAGCAAACGATGACAAGCGGTTGTTATCCGTCGCGCTGAGCTTGCAATCCTTGTTACCGACAATGCCCAGCCCAACCACCTAACAGCAATTGTTTTAGTATTGCTCAAGCTAGGCACACGCAGCTTCAAAGCCTGTTATAAAAAACCTTGCCGACGATAGAACAACCAGCCCAGCCACTCGTGCAGGGCAATTTGCGTTTTGCCGAGCGCAGTGACCTGTGGCCAAAGAGTGGTCAAAGGAACGCCGACATGCTGTAAGGGGTCCACCCCGTAGGTGCAGACTGCAAAGCCTTGCTTGCGAAATACGCCAACAGCACGACGCATATGGTAAGCACTCGTGACCAGTAGAATATCTTTTGGTAACTGTTTTTGATCAAAGATGGCGCTTAAATTGATGGCATTTTGGTGCGTGCTTTCGGAATTTACTTCTTTTAGCACGGAGACATGCTCGGGCAACATAGTCTGCACAAGTGACTCCATTGCATCAGCTTCAGCGTCGTCGCGATTGCGCGCAGGGCCGCCAGCAATAATTAGCATGCCTTGATCTTTAACCACCGCTGCTGCCGCTAATGCTCTATTTTTGCTCGCGGAGCTCAATCTTTGCATCGAAGGAAACTCGCCGTACCCGCCACTCATTCCACCCGCAAGTACGACCACCGGACGCGAGTTGCTCTCGACATCGCACTGGCGCAGCGGATAGGTGTCTTCGAGCGTGGCAAGCCAACGATTAGCAAAGCCCGGGCTTGCGATAAGAACCAGCAAGCAAAAACTCATAAAACTCAGAAAGAGACAACGCAAGCAACGCCTTCCAAACAAACTGAAGAGCATAGTAAACAGCAACGCACCGGCCAACCATACTAGTGGGTCTAAGAACACATCAATCATGCGGAGCCTCTCTTCTCTTGCATTAGCCTTAGCAAGCGTTGATGCCTGCTTGCTCTATGAGAGTTAACACATCACCTACTTCAATGGTGCAATGCGGCTCTTGCGTAAAATCTAGACTTTTATCTCCACGGTGGAGTGAGATCACGACACGTTGAGGCAATGCATTAGACTTCAAGCCAATTTCCTCTGGAAGCACGGCACGCTCCACCAATGAGACAGCTCCACGTGCCGACAACATATCAGCTACCAAAGGTAAATTGCCGTTTTCATCGACCGAACCGGCCAACAAAAAACCACCTAAACGCGCTGCCGGAACGATCGTGTCCGCTCCTGCTTTGCGCAACAGTTTCCCATTGGTTTGCTCTTCCACACGTGCAATTAACCGGACTTCTGGAGCTAGATTTCTGACTGTCAGCACCACCATCGCGGCGGTGTCATCCTGAGCAACCGCTACTATCACGGCCTTAGCTCGAACAACCTTTGCTTGCTTGAGCAAAGTTTCACTGGTGGCATCCCCGTGCAAGCAAACAAAGCCCGTTTCGATTGCGTCCTCCAAGAGAGTTTGCAAGGGCTCAATCACCAATACTTGCTCAGGAGCATAGCCACGTGCCAACAACTCCTTAGCCGCCACTCGGCCACCGTGACCGTAGCCGCAAACAATAATATGATCTACGAGCGTTTCTTCCATTCGATTCAACCGTAATTTTTCGAGCAGATCTTGCAGAATAAATTGATACGTTGTGCCTAAAAAAATCAACCAAATCAATAAGCGAATAGGAGCGACAAAAAAGGCATCAAACATTCTCGCTGACTGGCTCACCGGAACGATGTCACCATAGCCAACCGTGGTCAGAGTGACTGCAGTGAAGTACAACACATCTGAGAAATTCACCTCACCATCTAACTGGTCTCGAAGGCCGTCGCGGTCAAACCAGAAAAACGCCAAAGTGATCAATAACAACAAAACAATCAAACCACCACGGGCTAACAAAGTATACAGCGGTGGGCGTAGTGGTTTTTGGTGCAGCAATCGGATGGGTTGCCGCGTGGCGGAGAAATCCATCGATTAACCCGCCGCTTGATTCAGAGTTGATGACTGAATTGTCTCAGCATCAAAAGCATGACCACGAAAGCGACAATAACGAATCCACTTGTAGAGAAAACGATTTAAATGCCAGCTCCCCACTAAGGTGCGCACCGCTCTAGTTGTTAAGCGGTGACCATGCACTAGGCCGCTCAGTACTTCAGCTGAACGTGCATCGTGGTATACACGTATCTGCAAGTCCGGCGCTGCGTGACCACGCGTGTTGCCGTCAAAAACATAACTCAAATTTATCGTCGTGGTGTACGGGCTGACTTCCAGCACTTGCAGTCGCAAATCCAAACAATTGTCTAATCGGGACCAATACACGCCCGCCTCCATAGATTGCAGGCGCGGTATAAGCATGCGCATTTGCACATAGTTTTGTTCGTATAGGGTCAAAAGCTTGGCCAACTGGCTATTGGATAAAGGCTTTTCCCCGGCAGACCAATACAAAAGTCACAAGCTCCATCGGTTGGCAGGTTGTTGTCTCGGTGTGAACACCTAACGCGAAAGTATAACTGCCAGACATGAATTTAGTGAAAATTTCGGCTGTATTTGTCGCATTTTTCACACATTTACCACACTTAACAGAAATTAGCTGTTAAAATGGGGAATTGAATTAACAGCAATTAAGCTTTAAGGAATTCGTACTTAGACATGGCGAAAGAAGAACCCATCCAGATGGAAGGCACCGTGGTTGACACTCTGCCCAACACAATGTTCCGCGTAGAACTAGAGAACGGCCACCAAGTGACCGCTCACATCTCTGGTAAAATGCGCAAGCACTACATCAGAATTTTGACTGGCGATAAAGTCACCGTCGAATTGACACCCTACGACTTGTCAAAAGGCCGCATCGTTTACCGCAGCCGCTAGTCTCGCTGTGCAGCGCGCCTCGTCGCGCTGCATGTGCGCTTTGCCCCGCCCTACGGCTTCGCTTCAACCTCCCAAGACTCACATCTACCACCGTACCGCTGCAATTGACGCGTCAGTTGTGACTGCATACCCACCACAAACTCATAACTTAACTGCGCTTCGAGAATCACTAGAACGAAACCGTGCAGCTGGCCTAACGCAATCTCTTCCTTATCTGGTTCTACGACAACCACATCGTCGTACAGCTCATGCAGATCTTCCATAGCGTCCTGCATCACCGGCCAACGCTCGAACTCCACAACAAACTCAATACTATGCACCTGGTCAAAATCGACGTGCAAATCCTTCAACCGGCGTAACACGTCGCCATCGGCATCCTCGGGCCAAGTCATTTGTCTATCGCTCCAATTGAAAAACCGCGCTCGATGACTCGAAACGCGGTTTTTATCTAAGCCCAATCCTAAACATCCACCAGCTGTTCCAGCAGATGACTTGTTTAGGCGTTAGACGACTTCAGCTTCTTTATCAAATGTAAAACTGAGCTTCTCATCATTGCCGACCGAAACCGTAACCTTGCCACCTTTAGACAGGTTGCCAAAGAGAATTTCGTCAGCTAGTTGGCGCTTGATATTCTCTTGGATAACACGGCGCATAGGACGCGCGCCCATCTGAGGATCAAAGCCATGCTCTGCCAGCCATGCCCTCGCCTGATCATCAACAACTAACTGGATGTTTTTATCCGCCAGTTGACTCTCAAGTTCAATTACGAACTTATCAACCACAGAAGTGATCACCGACACATCGAGAGGCTTGAACTGCACGATCGCATCGAGACGGTTGCGGAACTCAGGTGTAAACAAACGCTGAATCGCTTCCATGCCGTCGGTCGTGTTGTCCTGTTCGACAAACCCAAGAGAACGACGGCTGATAGATTGTGCGCCAGCATTGGTGGTCATCACCAATATCACGTTACGGAAATCCGCTTTGCGACCATTGTTGTCCGTCAGCGTACCGTGATCCATAACTTGTAACAGCAAGTTAAAGACATCCGGGTGCGCTTTCTCAATTTCGTCCAACAGAATGACAGCGTGTGGGTTCTTCAGTGCTGCGTCTGTTAGCAAACCACCTTGGTCATAGCCAACATACCCAGGAGGCGCGCCAATCAGGCGCGACACGGTGTGACGTTCCATGTATTCAGACATATCAAAACGTACCAGCTCAATGCCAAGCACATGTGATAGCTGTCGAGTCACCTCGGTTTTACCAACACCTGTGGGGCCTGCAAACAAAAAGCTACCGATTGGCTTTTCATCCACACCCAAACCAGAGCGCGCCATTTTAATGGAGTTTGCCAAGGTTGTAATGGCTTCGTCTTGTCCGTAGACCAGCATTTTCAAGTCACGCTCAAGAGAGCGAAGTTTTTCTACATCTGAACTCGAGACGCTCTTCTCGGGAATACGCGCCATTTTGGCCACAATCGTCTCGACGTCGCGCAGGCCGATTGTTTTTTTGCGTGTTGCAGCAGGCTGCAAGCGACGGTTGGCACCTGCCTCATCAATAACGTCGATTGCTTTATCGGGTAAAAAGCGGTCTGTAATGTAGCGCTCAGAAAGCTCAGCGGCAGCCTTTAAGGCGTCCTGCGTATAGCGCACCTCATGGAAACTTTCAAAATGTGACTTCAAGCCCTTCAAGATGCCAAATGTTTGATCGACTGTCGGCTCGACGACATCGATTTTTTGGAATCGACGCGCCAATGCTTTGTCTTTCTCAAAGACACCGCGGTACTCTTGATACGTCGTTGACCCCATACATTTGAGCTCACCTGTTGCAAGCATTGGCTTGATCAGGTTGGACGCATCCATCACGCCCCCTGAGGCCGCACCTGCACCGATGATTGTATGGATTTCGTCAATGAACAAGACGGCATGTGGCTCTTGCTTGATTTGAGACAAAATACTCTTGAGGCGCTTCTCAAAATCACCACGATATTTGGTGCCCGCAACCAGCGCACCCAAATCGAGCGAATAAATAACAGCTTCGGAGAGCACTTCAGGCACTTCACCATCGACAATTTTCTTTGCGAGGCCTTCCGCAATGGCGGTTTTACCTACACCCGCCTCACCCACAAGCAGCGGGTTGTTTTTACGGCGACGACAAAGTATTTGAACAGCGCGCGTTATTTCATGCTCTCGACCAATGAGAGGGTCGATCTTGCCTTCGCTCGCGCGCAAATTAAGGTTAGTTGCGTACTTGTCTAGCGGCTTTTCGTCACGGCCTTCTTCGACCACGTTGTCAGCACTTGTGGCGTCTTCCTCTTCGCCATCTTCGTCACGCATCTTAGAAATACCGTGCGAGATGTAATTGACTACATCCAAACGTGTGATGTTTTGCTTGTTCAGCAAATACACACAGTGGGAGTCTTGCTCGCCAAAAATGGCCACCAGCACATTTTCGCCAGAGACTTCTTTTTTGCCGGAGGACTGCACATGAAAAACTGCGCGCTGCAATACACGCTGAAAACCCAAGGTTGGCTGGGTCTCACGCGATTCGCTATCGTCCAGAACCGGTGTGTTGCGCTCAATATAATGACGCAACTCGTCACGCAACTGATCAATGTTTCCACCGCAGGCACGTATAACTTCGGTAGCCTGAGTGTTGTCAATAAGCGCCAGCATCAAGTGCTCGACGGTCATGAACTCAAAACGCTGGTCCCGCGCACGGCGAAAAGCGGTATTCAGGGTTTCTTCGAGTTCTTTGCTTAGCATTATTCACCTCTAGTCGAGACTGCGGATTCAACAAGCTCAAGCGTCAAACTTCTTCCATCTGACACATGAGCGGGTGCTGATTTTCCCGCGAAAATTGATTCACCATAGCGACCTTGGTCTCAGCGATCTCACGTGCGTATACGCCACACACGCCTTTACCTTGCGTATGTACTTGTAACATCACTTGGGTTGCCCGCTCACGGTCAAGCGTGAAAAATTTTTCCAACACTTGCACCACAAACTCCATGGGCGTGTAGTCATCGTTCATCAGCACCACTTTGTAGTCGGGTGGCGGCTTGAGCTGAGGCTTAGCCGTCTCCGTAACTATTTCGTGGTCTTCAGAATGCTGGTTACCCATGGTGCGTTTTTTCCCAATGGTCGTTGCTGAAAAAGCAGTTTACATGCCGTATAGAGTCTTTCTCACCGACTCTATGCACGACAGCCTTCGACAACATCCTCTGGACATCGTCATCACTGCACTAAATGTAGCTTGATTTAACAATTTCAACCCTGCTACGTCTATCCTTGCACCTTAGCCCAATCTGGAGTGGCTGAGGCATTTTTAGCCCCAAATAGCCGATACAAATGACAAAAAGTAACAATAGCTGGCAGTTGATAGACTCGCCCGAAGCATTACAAGAACTATCACAGCGTTTGGAAAAAGTCTCTTGGGTTGCGATCGATACAGAATTTATGCGTGAGAAGACTTATTTTCCCGTGCTTTGTCTATTGCAACTAGCCACACCCGACTGGGCAGTGTGTGTGGATCCACAGGCCGATATTTCTCTTGATCCTCTTCTCGAAGCACTCTATCGACCCGACTTACGCAAGGTTTTTCACGCTGCAGAGCAAGACCTGGAGCTGCTAAACCAACTAAAAGGCAGCCCACCTCCTAATCTGTTCGACAGTCAAATTGCGGCTCCCTTGCTGGGCTATCCAGAACAGGTAGGCTACGGACGCTTAGTCGAGATGATCTGTGGCCGCTCACTGGATAAATCACAAACACGTACAGATTGGAGTCGCCGCCCTTTGAGCGATGCTCAACTGCAATACGCCGCCGACGATGTTATCGAGCTGGTTAAGATTTACCAGCGGCTACGACAACAACTTAATGAAACCGGCCGCACCCAGTGGCTTGAATCGGAGTGGCAGAAGCTCGCCGATCCTGAACGTTTCAACCGCTCACCCGACCGTGCTTGGGAACGCCTCAAAGGACTTGATCGCTTGTCCAGCAGGGCTCGCGGAGCGGCACAACACCTAGCTGTTTGGCGAGAACGCATGGCGTTGGAGCGCAATCGCCCGCGCAACTGGATTATCAAGGATGCCACGTTGTTTGATATCGCCAAACAATTGCCACAAAACCTTGACGCTCTTTCAAGAGTACGCGGCTTACCTGAGCCCGTGCTAAAGAAAGATGGCGAAGCACTCCTACGGGCTGTTTCCGAAGGCCTAGAAAACGCACTACCGTTGCATAAATCAAAACCGCCTCGCGCGCTCAGCGAAAGCCAAGAGGCTACTGTGGATGCGCTGAGCGCTATTGTCCGTCTGAAAGCCGTGCAACACAGTATCAATCCGCAGGTGCTCGCCTCGCGTAAGTCTCTTGAGAAGCTGCTACAAGGTGACGCGTCGACATTGACAGAAGGCTGGCGAGGCCAACTACTTGCAGAGTCTTTGCAAGGGTTTTTAGCTGGCAACCTAAATTTGAACTTGAACAGCGAGATCGAGCTGCAAATGGAAGAAAAAACTTAACACCAGCCGCCATGAAGGCTGCAAGTCATTGAATTTTAAATTGCTATAAGATTATGCCAAAAAGGTATTTCTTATGGTGCCAACGCTGGCGATAAGCTAATTCCACGTGCTGCAAAAAGCGCGCATCCTTCATCATTGGAGTTAGCTATGTCTGTCGTTGCCACCAAACCTGCTGCAAGCAAGCAAAACAAGCGACGCGATGTCGGTACCAAACCTATCTTACGAAGCCAAAAGGCACCACGCATTAACTCACGCGTACTTTTGGACAGTAATAGCTTCAGCGGACTCGGTTAACACGCTTAGGCAAAAGCAAGCACCAAGAAGCCCAGTGCCGCAATAAGAGAAGCCGCACCAACAACAGCAAGCAAATAGCAGTTGCGGGGCACAGCCGGCTCCGACTGAATGCGCGCACTAGGTGCTGAAAACACACCAAACTCAGCACCTAAAAGCGCGCCTTCATCTATCACGGTACGCGTGCGCTGATATGATTTTCGAGCCATTAACAAGCACTCTACAGCAAACAAAGTCAGTACCATAGCCAGCCCAAAGCCTACAGATTCACCCCAACTGCCTACCCACTCAAACCAAGCCATGCGCTTGCCCTCCGGTGTTTATCGACCCTGATGAGCCTTGCCAAACTTCGATCAACAACACAAATTGTTGCTGCCCAGTAGTGTTGATACCATAGGCTCGCAATGAGTCGCAATGCGACTTCGCATAAATATTCACTGTGTTTCTAATGAGATACACTTTTGGAGTTCGCCATAGATGGAAAAACGAAATCACTTCTTTGTTTCTTGGGAAGAGCTGCACCGCGATACGCGCTTGCTAGCCGAGAGATTGCTGCCTGCATCCCAATGGAAGGGTGTCATTGCTATTTCACGTGGCGGTCTGATCCCTGCCGCCATTATCGCGCGCGAACTCAACCTTCGCTTAGTTGACACAATCTGTGTCGCGAGCTACGACGTAAAAGTCCAGGGTGAGCTGCAATTGCTCAAAGATGTTGAGGGCGACGGCGAAGGCATGGTCCTAGTAGACGATCTAGTAGACACAGGGAAAACGGCAGAGTTTGTCCGAAACTGCGTACCCAAAGCACGCTTTGTCACTGTCTACGGCAAGCCAGCTGGATTATCGCTCGTTGACGATTACATTGCAGAAGTCAGTCAAAGTACATGGATTAACTTCCCTTGGGATATGGCACTGCAACGTAACACCCCCCTTGTTGATCAAGAGCACTACAGGGAATCATCAACATGAATAAGCTTCGCCCATTTCATCTTGCGATCCCTGTTCGCGACCTCGATGAATGCCGAGCATTTTACGGTCAGCTGCTTGCCTGCTCACAAGGGCGCAGCAGCGACGATTGGATCGACTGGGATTTCTTTGGCCACCAGCTCGTCACACACGTCAACCCGACACTCGGCAAGGACGGCAAAGTAGAGCTGCACTACAATGGAGTGGATGGCAAAGGTGTTCCAGTGCCACATTTTGGCGTGGTTCTCACGCCACAACAGTGGGCTGAATTACGTGACCGTGTGCTTGGCCACGTAGATTTCATCATTGAACCCTATACACGCTTTGTGGGCGAGCCCGGCGAGCAGTCAACGATGTTTTTCCTCGACCCATCGGGAAACGCACTCGAATTCAAAGCGTTTAACGACCTTGACCAGCTATTTGCCAGTTGAACGACAAAGCTCATCTGCAAAAGTTGGTAACATGAGCCCCCTTCTAAAACTGTATTTTCCGGAGCCGCAACCGTGCGCTTAAGTGCAAGTGAATTTATTCAGAGCCAGCAGAAACGTATTTCATTGCTCGGTATGTCCGGGGTTGGCAAGAGCACTCTCGCAAAAAAACTTCCCAGCGATAACTGGTTTCACTATTCAGGTGACTACAGGATTGGCACGCGGTATTTGGACGAAGAAATCCACGATGCCTTACTAAAAGAAGCCATGCGATTGCCCATGTTCAAGCACTTGCTGCGCTCAGACTCTATCTATATTCGCAGTAACTTAACTGTGGAGAACTTGGGGCCGCTCTCCGCCTTTCTAGGTAAACTTGGCAACCCAGAGTTACAAGGCATTGAACTCGCCGAGTTTAAACGACGGCAAAAACTGCACCACGATGCGGAGATCAAAACCTTCCATGATGTTCCCAAGTTCATTCAACGAGCCGATGAAATATACGGCTATCAGCACTTTTTGAACGATGCAGGCGGCAGCTTATGCGAGCTAGACGACCCCAGCGTGATGCAAACGTTAGCTGAGCACACGGTGATCATTTATCTGCAAGCGTCCAGTGACGACGAAGAGCTGCTGATCACGCGCGCACAGAGCCATCCCAAACCACTTTATTATCGTGCAGATTTTTTAGACGAACAGCTGGCCGTCTATATGGAACAAAAAAAGCTTCGCTATGTGGCCGAAATAAACCCCGATGACTTTGTCGTGTGGGTGTTCCCTGCGTTGTTTAAATCACGCGTGCCTCGCTACGAAATGTTGGCAGCCAGGTACGGCTACAGTGTCGACGCTCGTCGCGTGTTAGACGTAAGAGACGAAAAAGACTTCTTAGATTTGGTGGCTGAATCCATCGACAAACACGCCACCGCAAGCTGAGACCCTTCCCATGCCATTAGTTGCTCATAACGATCTGCCAACTTTCGAACGCCTGCGTGAGCAAGGCTGTCAAGTGCTTGGCCTACAAGCTGCAGAACATCAAGATATTCGTGCGCTGCATGTGGGCTTATTAAACATGATGCCCGATGCTGCGCTAGAGGCCACTGAACGCCAGTTCTTTCGTTTACTCGATGGTGCAAATCGGGTGGTGCAAATTCATATACATTGTTTCACCGTCAACGCACTTGAGCGGGGAGAAACCGCGACAAGCCATATTTCAAAATATTACGAGACTTTTGACGCGCTGCGTGAAACTGGTTTAGACGCCCTGATTATTTCAGGCGCCAACCCAACTCAATCTCATTTCGAGCTAGAGCCTTTCTGGCCAGAGCTGTGCGAGGTTGTTGACTGGGCAGCAGAAAATGTCACTTCTGTTTTTTGCTCTTGTCTCGCAACTCACGCGGTTTGGCAGCATCGCTATGGCATAAAGCGTCGCTTACTTGCCGACAAATGCTGGGGTGTGTTTGAGCATCACGCGATCGAATGCGAGCACCCGCTGGTCAAGCATATCAATACACAATTTTCTGTTCCTCACTCTCGCTACAATACGGTCGACCCAGAACGCCTTGCAGAAGGCGGCATGCACACATTAGTCAGTAGTGATGATGTTGGTGTTTTATTGGCAACGAGCGAAGATGGGTTTCGGTTTGTATTCTCGCAAGGCCATCCAGAATACGACACCGCGAGTCTTCTTAAAGAATACAAGCGCGAAATTTCGCGTTTTGTGTTGGGCGATCGAGAAGACTACCCACCGTTTGTAAATTACTACTTCTGCCAACAAAGTCGAGCAATATTGAGAGAGCACGAAGCGGAGATTAAAGCAGCTCTAGCCAATGGTAGCGCTCTACCGGAATTACCTGAGGACCTGTTACTAGCGCGCTTGCAAAATGTTTGGCGCGACACAGCTCATGTCATCATGGCTAATTGGATTGGCAAAGTTTATCTACTGACCAATGCGGACCGGCGATTACCATTTATGGATTCGATAGATCCTACAAATCCTTTGGGGCTATACCCATAGCTAATGAGCTAACGCTATCAGTTTGCTGGCCCAAGGAATGGCTTCAGGATAGTGTTCGCAGTCCAGAACAAACTCTTGTCCACGAGCAACAAGCTCAAGGTGGCAGGCGCTGTCATTAAGCGCCCAACGTTCACGATTCTGGTGATAGCTCAAGCAGGACTCACGGTTCTCAGGAAAGAACCAATCGGGTAACGTCCATTGGCTGCGCCTCTCCCCCTCGGTGAGCACGAGCTGAGCATGTATCTGTGGCCACAACCCAAAGCCCGGGTGCGTGATGCCCGCTGGCCCGATAAAGCGTTGCGAGGCAATAAAAACAGCATTACCGCCTGCAAATTTTCGATGGCAATGTATATGTTGCGAGATAGAATCCGGTATAGGTGCAGGTTGACGCCAAATGCTGCCTACCGATAACCAGCCATAGAGTACGTGGATATCTGGCGCATTCGCTATGTACCTCCAAGCACCAAGGTGCTTTTCTACTCGTCGAAACCAACCAAAAAACAAAAACAGATCGCCTTCTGTGACGCCTTGCTTATCTAAGTGGCCGAGTGCAGCACCCGCCTGTCCAAAAGCGGCTTGCCAACTGGCTGACCTGGAGAGTTGGTTTTTGTCTAGATCAGGATCCAGATGAACGCCCTGTCGGGCACGAACCTTTGACCTGCTGAGCTGCTCCACCCACGTTGCAACCGCTGGTCGCTGGCCTTTCAAATGGCGATATTGAACGGCCGATTGTGTGTCGGGAATGGGAAGACTAATTAATCGTCCATCAGGCGTGATCGGACTTGCGACACCTCCAGCTGAGCTGTCAAAGCCTTTTCGACTAAGAATGATTTTCATTTAGGCATGCCAGCATATTTGTGTGACAACCCTATTGCATTACGAGCGCGGCGGTATGGAATAGGTTGCAGCGACGTGTGCCACCAGTTCATCATCAGTATGGCTAGCGCTGTACAGAGAGACTTCACCAACCGCCAAACGCTTACCCAATTTAAGCAGCCGCGCAACGGCTATAACATCACCCGGCTCCGGCTTTCGTAGGAAGTTAATGGATAAATGCGTGGTGACCGCCAAAGCCACAGGGCCTATTTTTGCCATCACGGCCAGATACATAGCCGCATCAGCTAAACCCATCATCACTGGACCACTTACGGTGCCACCGGGACGAAGAAAGTCTTGGTTATAAACAGCTCGCATGCGCACATCTTGCTCGTTCACTTCATCGACAGACAAGCCCATCGTTTTGGCGAAAGGAAGCTGCTCAGTCATAAGCTGCTCAAATTCTTCTGCTGTTATTGCGGCCATTCCGTCTAACTCCAAAGTTATTTGCTCAAGCTGAAAGTGCCTGAGGATTTTCACGCCCTTTTGATTATTGACACGAAATAAGTATTAATAAACATACATCTGTTCTCATTTCCGTGACAGTAGCGCACTATTTGCTAGCCTTAGCTTGTTAGCGCGATGTATTAGCGTTGATGTTTTTACCGGCCACACCTTCTACGCTAGTCGCAAAACTGTAGTACCGCCTAGCATAAGAAATACTCATTAGTTTTCGTCAGTTTTAAGGCGAAGTTTGGGTGATAAAACATCGCTAAAACAACAAGCTGAGAGACACAGACTGTTTTGGTACTGTACATGACGATTGCTTCACTGTATGGATTTTTCCGCCTAGACTGGCTGTACAAGTGTATTATTGCGTAAACGACCAACATCGTTCCTAGGTTAAGCCTTAGCTTGATCAATTTCACACAAGATCACCGTAAAGAAAAATATGCCGAGACCAGCCACATTCTGCCGGACCGAGGTTGTAGAGTCAGCCAAGAGTGTCTTCTGCAAAAAAGGCTATAGCAAGACATCCATGCAAGACCTCGTTAAAGCAACAGGTCTGCACCCGGGTAGTCTGTACGGTGCTTTTAGCAACAAAGAAAACTTATTTAATGAATGTATAAAAAGTGATCTGGAAGCGCTTTTCAATCTGCTTGAAAACATTTTTTCGGCACAGGCCACGTCCTACGATGGGCTCGTAGCCTATTGTCAAGATTACTGGAACGACGCTCTTCTTCCCTCTGAACAAGCCAAATTTCGCTTTTTGTTTAAAGCATCACTGGACGTGGATGAAGAACTGCCAGAGAGTGCCCGCATAATTAAAGAAGCGATGTTTCGTCATAACGAGATTGTGACAAGACACATCGAACAAGCGCAAACCGACGGTAAAGTCCGAACAGATTTCTCCGCATCCGACATCAAAAAGTTTTTAGCGATGGGCAGCTTAGGGCTTCGTTGCATGCAACAGCAGCAGCTAAACTCGCAAACCCCGCTTGAAAACCGCTGCGTTGATATTATGCTGGATTTCATAAAAGCTTAAGCAGGTGGCCAACCGCAAACAATGAGTCAGCCGACTTGCTTGAAGCTAAAAAAATAGTGGGCAGGCCTAAACAGGACTCTGCCCACCGCGAATCTCATTAAGCTTGCTGATCTAAACGCTTACTCACATAAGAACCAGGCGCGTCTTCGATAACGTCAAGATCCCCGCTACCAGGTACGCGTGCGGCAACTTTTCGCCCTTTGCTATGGCTAGCAATCCATTTTTGCCAATTGTCCCACCATGAACCGTCGTGCTGTTCAGCACCTTCTTTCCAGTCATCGGGTTGCTCTGGCAGATCTTTGTTAGTCCAGTGGCAATATTTTTTAGCAACTGGAGGGTTTACGATTCCCGCAATATGACCTGAACCACCCAATACAAACGTGCGATCTCCCGTGAAGTGTTGAGTCGCCGCGTAGGTCGATGCCCACGGCGCGATGTGATCATCGACAGCGCTAATGGTGTAAGTGGGTATCTGCACGTTCGCCAGATCAATGGCTACGCCGTTTAGCGATAGCCCACCCGGTTCGATTAGTTTGTTTTCAAGATAAAATTTACGCAGATAAAACTTGTGCATTGCCGGTGGCATACGCGTGGAATCAGAGTTCCAATACAACAGATCAAACGGGAAAGGATCCTTGCCCATCAAGTAGTTGTGAATCACAAAGCTCCAGATGAGGTCTTTTGAACGCAACATATTAAAGACTTGCGACATATTTGAGCCGTCGTAAAAGCCTTTTTCATCCATCTCGGCCTCAACCTTGGACAACTGCTGCTCGTCGACAAAAACACCCAGCTGTCCAGGCTCAGCAAAATCAACCATTGTTGTGAAGAATGTGCAGCTTTGTATACGATCATCTTTTTGCGTCTTCATGTACGACAGCGTAGCGGACATCAAGGTGCCGCCAATGCAATAACCTATCGCATTAACCTTGTCTTCTCCGGTAGCCTGCTTAATCGCATCCAGTGCAGCCAAAGGGCCTTCAAGCATGTAGTCGTCAAAGCTCTTATCAGCTAAGGACTCATCAGGGTTCACCCAAGAGATGACAAACACTGAATGCCCCTGCGACACCGCCCATTTGATAAACGAGTTTTCAGGCTGCAAATCAAGAATGTAGTACTTGTTGATCCAGGGCGGCACAATTAGCAGTGGTTTTTTGAAAACGGTTTTTGTGCTTGGCTCGAACTGCAACAGCTGCATTAGCTCGTTTTCAAACACCACTTTTCCAGGGGTTGTGGCAATGTTGACACCCAACTCAAACGCCGTTGTATCGGTCATTGAGATATGTAATTCACCGTCGCCTCTTTCGAGGTCTTGTAACAAATTACGCAGGCCGTTGACCAAGTTTTGACCGCCAGTCCTAAGTGTCTCTTGCATGACCACAGGATTTGTAGCTGCAAAGTTGCTGGGAGACATCGCATCGAGATATTGCTCGGTATAAAACTCGAGCTTCTCCATCTCTTTTTTATCTAAGCCCTGTACCTGCTTAACGCCACTCATGACATGTCGCGAAATCAAAAGATAGCTTTGCTTTATGTAGTCAAATACTGGGTTTTGACTCCACGCCGGATCTTTAAAACGCTTATCGGCCCGCGGCAATTTGCTGTCTTCACCATAGAGATGCTGCAGCATGGCGGTCTGGCTCATCTGTACCCAATCAGACCACAAATTAATCTGTGCATTCATAAGCTGCATCGGATCTTGCTGCAACGTCTGGCTAAACTTTTCAAAGGCGGCAGTAGCTACCTCTGGATCAAACCCCTGCATTGATGGTGCTGCAGCGCTGTCTTGTTGGCGTTGCAAAAATTCATTAAACAGCTCACCACTGCGCTGAGCGACTTCCGTCAGTGTTTCGGCTAACGCGGCCGCATCCTGACCTTGACTATTCGTTTGCTTAACCATGTGACCCTCTCATCCTTTGGATATTATTATGTTTATTTGTCCATTGTGCACTGCAGCAATTTACTTGTAAAGCCATGCAAGACTAACCATACAACAGAGATTTAGCCCTGACCATTGCTTCCATTTGGGTGATTGCTGCTTTGTTACGTGTGCCAGTTCACAGATACCAATCGTTGCACTTAGTGCGAGCACAACAAACTTGTAACATGGCTGCATCGGTCGAGGATTCTGCTTGCAACATAAGAGTTGCAGTTAACCTCTGACTTACTAGTTCACCAAAACAGGTGATCAAACAGCGGGATACCTAGCACCGCCCATTTTAATGTTTTCTGCAAATATAGGCTGTGCAACAGTGGAGTCACGGGAGTTCCACGAGCAAATTGATAGAAGGATTCAGGTCCATTCTTCAATGTGCGGGTCCAATTAAATTGGAATTAAACCCAGTTGCCTCCCACAATAGACTGGTAAAAAACTTATGAACAAGAAACACCGCAACACAAGTAACGGCCCAATCAACGAAGGAATCGCATCTAACACTGTGGACCGTAAGCTACTATTTTTGTCTTCTGGAAATGCAGACCACACGACAATACATGAGTTGCAAACGGCCGACTGGCAAGTGACAGTCGTCGAGTCTATGAACGCTGCCGCTGATTGCCTCTCATCCGATGAGTTTCATGTGGCTGTGGCTTCTATTGATGGTGTTTCGAGCGCAAGTTTGGAAAAGCTTGGTAGGTTATTTGCCCAACAGCCTATTTATTGGATCGCAATCACGCCGGCGAGTATGCGTGCTGACGCAGGTTTGAGCGAGCTAATCTCCATGCACTGCCATGATTACCACACGCACCCTGTGGATAATCGCCAACTCGTCGGTACAGTTGGGCACGCCCATGGCATGGCTATGCTTAGGCCACCAGTAAAAAACGCAGCCCTTGTTGAAACCAGCAAAGTAACCCTTATTGGAGCCAGCGATCCTATGCGGGCCGTTGTCAACACGCTCAATCGCGCATCTCGCGTCAAAGCCCCTACGATGATCCTCGGTGAGCCAGGCACAGGTAAAAGTACCGCCGCACACGCGATTCATGAGCTTTCTGCAGAAGCTGAATTCGATTTTGTCAGCATAGACTGCTCCATGATTGCGCCAGAGAAATTGGCCGTAGAGCTTTTTGGCCAAGAGCGTATCACTGATGATGGCGTGCGGCAGGTGATCAAAGTGGGAGGTATTGAAACCGCGCGTGAAGGTACATTGCACCTGGCCAACATCCATTTAATGCAGGCTGACTTGCAAATGCAAATGGTGCGCTTTTTAGAAACTGGGTCATTTCAGCGGGTTGATTCGACAGCTCGTATAGACGCAAATCCTCGCTTAGTGTTGTCCACCGATCAGGACATGGAGGAGCTCATCTTAAGTAAGCAATTCCGTGAGGACCTTTACTACCGTATGCGCGTCCTGTGTGTTGAAGTCCCCCCGTTGGCCGAACGTATAGGCGACTTAGAACAACTCGCCGAGCACTTTTTTGAGCGCTGCTCTACGGAACGTCGCAGTAAAGTGAAAGGCTTTTCACACGCTGCACTCACAGCCATGCACCGTTACAATTGGCCGGGTAATTTACAAGAGCTGCTCAATCGAGTTCGTCGTGCGTTGATCATGGCCGATACCAACTTGATTCAACCTGCAGATCTAGGCTTGGACGAACTAGAAGTTGGTAACGGAGTGATCAGCCTGGAGCAAGCTCGCAAGCTGGCAGAAGGCGATTACATACGTACCGCGCTTAATCGCAATTATCACAATGTGACCGAGACAGCACAGCAATTGGGTGTATCGAGAGTCACGCTCTACCGGTTGATGAAAAAATACCACATCGACATCGGCACTGAGAGACGCCGCGATCCTAGTGAGTTTTAGATTTTCAGCGATACATCCATAACATCACACGGGCGATCTCTTTGATCGCCCGTCTGCATTCTCAGTCAATATCGTTGCAAACACGCCCATTATTTGTCGAATTCGCGCCCTAGCCCTTCCCCTCAGTTTTCAAACGTTTAACATCACGCTATTCGCTGCGATTATGTTTTTTTATCCGCCAGAGCAAACAAAATCGTATAATCACAGCAATCCTATATAAAAAAGTATCAGCAGAGGTGAACGTGGAACGTGAATCAATGGAGTTTGATGTTGTCATCGTCGGTGCAGGTCCTTCAGGACTCTCGGCCGCATGTAAAATCAAACAACTAGCACAAGAAAACGATCGAGAGATCAGTGTGGTTGTGCTGGAAAAAGGCTCAGAAGTTGGCGCCCACATTCTCTCTGGTGCAGTTTTAGAACCCACCGCTTTGGACGAACTGTTCCCCGACTGGAAGGAACGTGGCGCTCCGTTGAACACTGCCGTCACTGAAGACCAAGTGTATTTTTTAACCGGTGAAGAAAAATCGTTCAAAACGCCAAATTGGATGGTGCCTTCACCAATGCACAATCACGGTAATTACATTGTCAGCCTTGGCAATGTGTGTCGTTGGTTGGCAGAGCAAGCTGAAGCGATGGAAGTCGAAATATTTCCGGGCTTTGCAGCAGCCGAAATTCTCTACAACGAAGACGGTAGTATTAAGGGCGTTGCTACAGGCGATATGGGCCGAGGCCGTGATGGCGAGCCTAAAGACGGCTTTGAACCTGGCATGGAGCTACACGCCAAATACACTCTTTTTGCCGAGGGTTGCCGTGGTCATTTAGGCAAAGAGCTTATTGCCAAGTTTAATCTCAATGAAGGCAAAACACCGCAGCACTACGGCATCGGCATCAAAGAGCTTTGGGAAATCCCCAGTGAAAAGCACAAACCGGGTACCGTACTTCACGGTGCAGGTTGGCCACTGGCAGACAGTGGAGCGGCTGGCGGTTTTTTTCTCTACCACCTAGAAGAAAACCTAGTATCAGTTGGCTTAGTGACTTCTCTCAGTTATGAAAACCCACACCTGAGCCCGTTTGACGAGTTTCAACGCCTAAAACACCACCCAGTACTTAAACAACACTTGGAAGGTGGAAGCCGCGTTTCTTATGGCGCACGCGCACTGATAAAAGGAGGACTAAACGCACTGCCTAAAATGAGCATGCCTGGTGCCTTGTTAATAGGTTGTGATGCCGGCACGATGAACGACGCAAAGATCAAAGGCAGTCACACTGCTATGAAATCAGGTATCGTCGCAGCAGAAACGGTGTTCGCCAAGCTAGCCGTAGATGATGCAGGCGGTGCTACGTTGTCAGAGTTTGATCAAGCCTTTCTTGACAGCTGGGCCGGTCAAGAACTCAAAAAGACGCGTAACTTCAGTACTGCCATGCATAAATTTGGTACTTGGTTGGGCGGCGCGTTTAACTTTATCGACCAAAATATCTTTGCCGGAAAGCTGCCGATAAACCTGCGCGACGAGCACGCAGACCACTCGGTGCTCAAAGATGCAGCTGATGCCCCCCGAATCACTTACCCTAAGCCAGACGGCGTACTGAGCTTTGACAAACTGTCTTCGGTGTTTATCTCCAACACTAACCATGAAGAAGAACAACCAGTACATCTGAAGCTTACTGACCCCAGCATTCCGATGGGTGTCAATTTATCGAAATGGGACGAACCTGCACAACGCTATTGTCCAGCGGGAGTGTATGAAATTGTTGAAGAGGCTGGCGAAAAGCGTTTTCAGATTAATGCTCAAAACTGCGTACATTGCAAAACCTGTGATATCAAAGATCCGTCTCAGAATATTACGTGGGTTACACCGGAAGGTGGCGGTGGACCTAACTACGGTGCCATGTAAATTCTCAGCTTTGACAGCTACAATCTAAGCAGAATTATCGATCACCAGATTGACCTACGCCAACCACACCGGTTGGCGTTATTTTTTTGAGGAAACTTAATACACATGTGGTTCACAAATCTATGCGCTTGGCGATTACGTGACGCCGATGCACTGCCCGCCGCCGAAGAACTTGCAGAAAGATTAGAAACGAAGGCTTTTGTCCCCTGTGGGCCACACGCCACCGAAAGCATAGGTTGGGTAGCTCCAGCGCACGGTGTACATGAATCATTGGTGCATACGGCAATGGACCGACACCTCATCTGCGTGCAAATTGAGAGTAAAGTGCTGCCTGCAAGTGTGGTTCGCGATTTTGTAGAAGATGAGATCGAGGAGTTACAAAACCAACAACAGCGCAAATTGCGTGCAGCCGAACGCCAAGAGATCAAAGAGCGCGTCACTCTAGAGCTATTACCACGTGCTTTCTCTCGCACTAAACGAATCCATGCGCTGATTGATCACAAAGCAGGCTGGATTTTGATCAACGCCAGCAGTGCTAAACAAGCAGAAACCTTGACCGGGTTTTTGCGCGAAACCGTAGGCACCCTGCCCATTACGCCTATCATGACAAAGTCGCCTCCTCATGCGGCATTCGGTCGCTGGTTAGCGGGAGAAGAGCCTGGTCACAATTTCACTTTGGCGACTGATTGCGAATTGCGCGAGCCAGGTGATGGCGGTGCCGTTGTGCGTGTGAGCAACTTTGAACTTCTCAGCCCTGAAGTACAACAGCACTTACAAGGCGGATTAAACGCCGTAAAAGTAGGTGTGAATTGGGACGAAAAAATCGATCTTCAGTTGGCCGATGACCTAATTCTACGTCGCCTGCGTTTTTCAGAGACACTCGACAGTGATGACACCGACGATGATCCAGCTGCTCGCTTTGACGCTGATTTTGCACTAATGTCAGAAACATTGTTGTCGCTGGTAAACGCCACGATGAATGTTTTAGGTGGAGAAGCAATCGGGCTAGCTGAGACTGACAGCAAAGCGGCAGATACTGCGCCAATCCAAGCTACCGAAGCTACCGAAGCTACCGAAGCTACCGAAGCTACCGAAGCTACCGAAGCTACCGAAGCTACCGAAGCTACCGAAGCATTCTAGGTCAAACCTATCAGGTCAATAGGTTATTGTGGTGCAGCACTCAGGCTGCGCCCAAGGTAAGCCACGGGTCTATTTCTTCGAGCTCTACTCGCACAGAAACCGTACTTTCGAACTGGCAACGACTGGTACACCACTAATTGCACATGTGGCTTTGCCCACAACCGTACAGACGCGTAATATATTCAGACTGCTCAAAATTCCACACCACAGCATTCTTGTCGCTGGTGTGGACAATAATTTCTAACATCTGGCGAACATCACTTTATTCATCAATAAACCGATTGTTCGTCACCACTGCGGTAGCAGCATGCTAACTAGACCATGACGCGTTGGACCAACCTTTTGCCGTTTTTGCTGTGGTGGCCACTGGTCAACCGCAAGTCGTTGCGTGCAGATATTATTGCCGGACTAACTAACGCCGTTATTGTTTTACCGCAAGGTGTGGCTTTTGCCATCATCGCCGGCCTCCCACCTGAGTACGGTCTCTACACGGCCATGGTCACGCCGGTGATTGCTGCTTTATTTGGATCATCTTGGCACTTAATCAGCGGTCCAACGACGGCTATCTCCATCGTTGTATTTACAACCGTTTCGGGCGTGGCTGAGCCTGGTACAACGGAATACATCAATGCGGTACTGACACTGACGTTCTTAGCCGGCATATACCAACTGGTGTTTGGTCTTGCACGCATGGGCAGCTTGGTTAACTTCGTATCACACACTGTCGTTGTAGGTTTTACCACGGGCGCCGCGATGCTCATTCTGACTAGCCAGATGAAAGTCGTGCTTGGTCTAGACCTTGAACGCGGCGACTTTGTGAATACATGGTGGCAAATCATTCAGTCTTGGCAAGTGATCAACCCGACTGTTTTAGCGATCGCTGCTGTGACTGCCATCGTCGCTGTCATTGTGAAAGCGATCAACGCCCGCGCACCACATCTGTTGATCGCGTTGCTCGCTGGCAGCGCCATGACATGGCTACTCGATGGCGAAGCGCATGGAGTGAAGCTACTCGGCGCTCTTCCATCTTATCTACCGCCACCTTCACTGCCTGAGTTCACCCTCGACAATGTACGTGCCTTATCCACCAGTGCCCTAGCTGTAGCTATATTAGGCTTGATAGAAGCCGTGTCGATCTCGCGATCTATCGCGGTGAAAAGTCGGCAGCGCATTAACGGCAATCAAGAGTTCATTGGACAAGGCTTGTCTAACATCGTCGGTAGTTTCTTCTCAGCTTATGCCGGCTCGGGTTCGTTTACACGCTCTGGTGTCAATTACGATGCCGGTGCTCGCACACCACTATCCGCCATATTTGCAGCCATAGCGCTCGCGCTGCTGGTGCTATTTGTCGCTCCACTTACGCGCTATTTACCCATCCCTGCAATGGGTGGCGTCATCGTTATAGTGGCTTGGGGGCTGGTCAATATCCCCGAGATTAAAAAAATTATCTCGGCCGGCTCACACGAATGGTCGGTGCTGTTGGCTACTTTCTCTGCGACGCTGTTTGTTGAGCTAGAGTTCGCTGTTTATGGAGGCGTGCTTCTATCACTATTGTTGTACTTGAAGCGCACCTCAAAGCCAAAAGTTTTGAGCCTCGCTCCAAATCCAAATGCGCCTAAACGCCGCATAGAAGACGCTGACTTATTGCATTTACCCCAATGCCCGCAAATGAAGATGGCGAGCATCGACGGCTCGTTGTTTTTTGGCGCGGTTGATTACGTTGAAACACAGTTTGACCGCTTAAGGCGCGCTAATCCGCGTCAAAAGCACCTGATGGTTTTGTGTGACGGGGTGAACTTCATCGATCTGGCAGGCGCGGAGCTAATTGAACGGGAGGCGGACAACCGCTTAAAAATGGGCGGCAGTATCGCGCTGGTTAGCTTGAAAGACAAAACTGTGGCTGATTTAGAGCGTTTTGGCGTGCTTGAGCACATAGGCGAAGAAAACATCATGGATTCGAAAACCTATGCACTCCGAGACATCAGCGCGCGTTTTGATCTTTCAGTCTGTCAGCGTTGTACGGTGAAAATATTCCGTGAATGCGAGTTTCTTTCGCAACAGCCCGAGATCGAACAAGATTCAAAGAACGTAAAATCAGCGGCTGATTCAGCAACAAAATAGACAGCAAGCCGCGGCATGTAGCCGCGCCCTGCCAAATGTCTACTCGTCGAATTCAGGCTTGCGCTTTTCGGCAAAAGCGGCCATGCCTTCAATCTGGTGTTGCGTGCCAAAACACGAATGGAAAACTCGGCGTTCTATTTTTACACCTTCATCCAACCCCACCTGCTGTGCGGTTTTGACCAAATCTTTGGCCATCATCACCGCTGGCTGAGCATAACCTGCGATAGTTTCTGCCGACTTCATCGCCTCATCCATCAGAGATTCCAGCGGTACCACGCGAGCAACTAAGCCCGCACGTTCGGCTTCTTCCGCTTTCATGTTGCGGCCCGTTAACACCAGTTCCATCGCCTTGGCTTTGCCTACTGCGCGCGTTAAGCGCTGAGTTCCACCGGCCCCTGGCACAATACCCAGTTTTATTTCCGGTTGACCAAACACCGCGTTGTCAGCCGCGATAATAAAGTCACACATCATCGCAACCTCGCAACCTCCGCCCAGTGCAAAGCCCGCGACAGCTGCAATCACAGGTTTCCGACAGCGATCAATGCGCTCCCAATTGGCCGTTATTAAGCCTTCTCGGTAAGCATCTGAAAAGCTTTTGCCTTGAAACTCTTTGATGTCAGCACCCGCTGCAAAAGCCTTTTCACTACCAGTGATGACTATAGCGCGAACGCTAACATCTGCTTCAGCAACATCCAGAGCGGCAGTTAAGTCGTCCATTAACCCCTTCGACAAGGCATTGAGTGCCTTCGGTCTGTGCAATTCAATCAGATAGACGGAACCGCGCTGCTCAACTTTGATATTCTCGTACGACATACCTGCTCCTGTTATATGTGACAATTAGTGAAGCATTGTGCCACGCCACATCCAACATTCTAAAGTGCAACTTCTACTTAAGGATCAAATCCCACCATGGAATATCAAACCATTAGCCTCGGCATCTCAAAGGGTGTCGCTCGACTGGTGCTAAACCGCCCTGACCGTCTAAATGCCTTTACTAGCGAGATGCACACTGAAATCCGCCATGCGTTAACCGCCACACAAACAGATAAAAGCGTACGCTGCCTGCTAATCAGCGGCGCAGGTCGTGCGTTTTGTGCAGGTGCTGATCTCGCGGCTTTTCAGGATCAGGAAGGCCCAGTGGACCTCGGTGACGCCTTAGAGCGAGACTACAATCCACTGGCAGAAACGATCACTGGTATGAATATTCCCGTCATCTGCGCCGTCAATGGAGTTGCTGCAGGTGCAGGTGCAAATCTCGCACTATGCTGCGACATCGTTGTAGCAGCGCGTTCAGCGCAGTTTATTCAAGCATTCTCAAAAATCGGCTTAATCCCCGACTGCGCAGGCACTTGGACTTTGCCGCGTTTAGTCGGCCAAGCTCGCGCTATGGGCATGGCAATGCTGGCCGAGCCCGTAACCGCTGAACAAGCAGCTGGTTGGGGCATGATTTGGCAAGTGGTCGACGACGAGGCATTGGTGGAAGTAACTGAGAACATGGCACAACGACTAGCGAACCAAGCAACAGTCGGTCTGGCGTTCACCAAACGCGCCATACACCAGAGCTGGCAAAATCCTTTGCACGATCAATTGACACTTGAGCGCGACCTACAGCGAGCAGCCGGAAAAACAGCCGATCATGTTGAGGGCGTTAACGCATTTCTTGAGAAGCGCAAAGCAAATTTCAGCGGCGAATAACACATCATGTGCGGCAGGCTCAACCTCAGTGACCTAGACGGTATCCGAAAGATGATGGCGGATATCGGCCTGCCGTTGTTTGACGACGACACACACCTGCTGAGTTATAACATCGCACCAAGCAGCACACTGCCCGCATTGACAGCCAACTATCCCGATAGCGATGCAGTGATCAGCTGGCAACACATGCAATGGGGCATGCCGCTGCAAAATGGCCCATTTGTCATCAATGCACGCAGTGAAACCGCACACGACAAAAACACGTTTAAAAACATTACCCACCAACGAGCACTTGTACCAGTCAATGGGTTTTATGAGTGGCAACGTCGTCACAACGAAAAGCACGCTTGGCATTTTGAAGCGGTAGGGGAATCCGCCCTCGCCCTAGCCGCTATCTGGCGAGTCGTTGAGCAAGGCCCGCAACTGGCTCTGTTAACTACAGCAGCGGATAGTTGCATGGCTCCCATACACCATCGTATGCCAATTGCGGTCGGCAGTGAGCACGCGGTAGATTGGCTGACGTCAAAAAGCCTGCTGGTTACAACAAGGCCCGTATTAAAAAAACACCAAGTTAACCAATGGGTCGACAACGCTAAAAATCAAGGCAAAAAGTGCTTAGAGCGACCTGAACTTAGACCCTACACCCCCGATCTGTTTGACTGACCTAACGGCACAACTTGCGCAGTTTCAGCACAGTCGCTGTGCAAAATAACCCTAATACACCAGAAGAATCTTTGACCATGTCGTTTTTAACGATAAAAATCGTTAATTTCTTATAGTCGATGGTATCGTGGAGTAGCTCCGCTGCCGAGTGCTATAGCGCTTTTAAGGCGCGTTTAATCGACAGTGCTTGTGCAAAACAATTCGCAAAAAACCGAAAAAGAGGAAGTTTTCACTTATGAAGATTGTCATCGCAGTAATTCTGATAGCACTGATCTTTTTTCTGTTTAGAAAATTCACGGCCGGAAAAACAACCTCGGAACAACCCTCGTCGAATGACAGCCTCACCAGCGCCGAAGCGACAGCAACAACGGTCGCCGAAAAAACGCATTCAGCGGCCGAAAAAACAGTCGATTCAACAACTGCTGCCGCCGCCGCAGCGGGAACGGCAGTTGCCGGTGCTGTCGCTGCGGCTACCGCTGAGGTCACCAGCACAAACACTTCCGGTGTGACTGAGTCAGCGACTTCCGCACCCTCGCCGCCAGCTGCCGGTTCATCGCTACCCATTGAACACTTAGAAGGTGTCGACAGACAAACCGGCAAAACGCTGCGTGGGCTAGGAATCAAAGACACGGTGTCGCTGCTTAACGCCAGTGAAGACACACTAGAAGCCGCTGGGATCGACCAAGCTGCGGCTAAGCTTCTGCAAGCTCAAGCGTCGCTAAGTGCGCTACCCGACGCCACACCAAGTGAGATTTCCGCCCTGGCCAATAGCGGTATAGACTCAATCAAATCTCTGGCCCAGCAAACCCCAGAGCAACTGTTGACGATTGTTGCCAGAACTAATCGTGGCAGTGCTACGCTGAAATCCGCACCAGGTGTACAGCAGCTGCAACGCCTAATCAGTCGAGCTAAAGCCGTCGCATAACACATCGCAGGGCCACTGCTGCCAGTGGCCCTACGACCTTGCCCAGCCTTCCACAAGGTAACCGCGACAATCCGGTAAGTGCATAGGTTTCGCACTCACATTTGGATACAATTGCGCTATCAGTGAAGCGAAAGCACACTTCGTTGAAAGGTATACTTATATTTGCTATATCCGCAATTTCAGTACCCTTACTTTTTCAGAGCGCGGACACAGCGCGCTCATTTGCTAAATCTGTGATGCACTGGAGATAATCTTGATGTTTAAAACACCACCGCGCGCTACACGTGGCGCTGCTACTACACTCACCATGGCGGCCGCTGCCGCCGGTTTGTTGTTATTGCTCGCAATTATCTTTAGGTATTTTGGGGCCGCGCCCACTGTGCCGACCGCTGAACACGACAGCAGCACCAGTGAACAGGTAAGCGCAACTTCGCTCGTGGACACGTCGTCTTCTGCTCCAGTCAGCGAAACGTCAGCGGATAGCGCTCAAAGCAGTCAGCTACAAGTTGAAGTGGATCAACAAAACCTCGCACTGGCAGACCTCAACGGACAGTTGCGCAATGTTCAAACACAGCTTTCCAGCCGTGAAACAGAAGCGGAAGTACTGATTGCGGAACGTGAGCGCTTAGTAGCCGAAAACGAACGTTTGCGCAATGAAATCATAGTTCCGCTCGAGCAGCAGTTGTCTGAGCTCGAAGCATCTCAAGAGCTTAATCCAGCCGATTTAGAGAACCAACTAAATCAAGTGCAAACGTTGCTGGATGAGGCGATAGAAAAGAACACCACCATCAACGCCGAGTTGCTGAGCACCCGTGAAGAACTAAGTAAAACCGCAGAAGAGCGCGCGTTAATGCAAAGCCAAGCGACTGAGCTTCGCCCCTTACAGCCCAAACTTGAAGCCGCGCTTGAGCTCAATCGCACGCTTAGTGAAGAGCTTGAAAGCACCCGCACCGAGCTAAGCAACACCTCAATAGCCAGCGCAGAATTTCAATCGCAAGCGGCGGAGCTACGTCAGAAAGTAGGGCCGCTACAAGCGATGCCTGAGCAGCTCTCGGCGCTAGAGCTGCAATTGGCGCAAAGTGGCAGTGCAGCAGAACAACGACTGAGCTCTGTTCGCGCCCAATTGGGGCAAGAAATTGATGATCTCAACAACCAGACACTGGAGCTCAGTGACCAACTGGAACTGTCCAAAACAGAACAAGCCCAGCTAGTAGAAGAGCTGGCAGGTGTTCGCGAGAGCAACACCGATTTAGACAGTCGATTAGCAGCGGCTAAAGAAGAGCTTGAAACCAGTTTTTCTCAACACAGCGAGCTAACAACACAAAACACCACCCTGAGAGATGAACTCACTGCAGCGCAAGCAGAGCAACAACAAATCGCCGACCAATTGGCCAGTGTGCGTGAACAAAACAAAGTGCTCGCAACAGATCTCAGCACGGCAAACGAAAAATTAGATTTCACGACTGGTGAGCGAAATCAACTCACCCAGAAGCTTAAAGCGGCTGATCTAGAATACAAAAACTTTGAAGCCGAGGCCGTTAAACAAGCGACAAACAAGCAGTCACAACTTTACCGATTAGAAGAAAAATTGGCCCTACTGCAGTCCAGTCGAGAAGAAACCGTGTCTGCACTCGATACACGTATCGCTACGCTGATGGGCAATTTGGAACAAACCACTGCTGACCGCAGCCAACTATCAGAGCGCATGACACTACTGCAAAGCGACAGCGAGCAATTGGCCACGGTGCAATCTCAGCTCGAGCAAGCCGTAGGCGCTCGCCAAGCGCTGGAAACCCAGCTGCAATCTTTGCAAAGCCAGCTAGTAGCACAGCAAGGCGAACTAGTTGAAGCGCAAGCAGCACTAGAACAGCAGAATCAGGCAGGCTCTGATATGCAACAACAACTTGCAGCTGTTACGACAGAAGCGGATGAACTGCCATTGTTACGTCAAGAGCTAGATCTTCGTGCACAAGCATTAGCCGAGATGCAAGAGCAACGCGACACGCTTAATGAGCAACTAAGTGAGTTGCAATCACAACAGAGTGAAGTTGATCAACACTCGAACAAGTTATCTGAAGACCTCACCAACTGGCGTGCCCAAGCCGAAGAAGCGATAGGTGAACGCGAAGCGCTGAGAGGCGCACTCGACACCGCAAACTCAGAGCTAGAGCAACTGCGTACAAGCACCGCAGCCGAAGCTGAAAAGCTTCCCGCAATGCAAATGCAGCTAGCCGAAGTCACCAGTTCGACTGATACGCTAAAGGCACAGCTTCTAGAGCAAGCCACACGCAATGCGTCCTTAACAGAAGAGACTAACGGTCTGCTCGAAACGCTAAACCAGTGGCGAGAAACAGCCGCCGACCTTACCAAGGAGCGTGATGAGCTGCTCGCGGCGGCCAATCAAAACACCAGCAACGGTGCGGAAATCGAAGAACGACTCGCAGCACTACAATCTGAGCGTGATGAACGCGCAGCCGAAGCCGATGAATACCAAAAGAACCTATTGGCGCTCACCGAGGAACGCGATGCCCTACTCAGCAGCAACAAAGAAGCCACTAGTTTCAAAGTTGAAGCTGAGCAGCAATTACTGACCTTGCAAAGTGATCGAGATGAGCTCGACAAACGCAATGTGGAGCTCACCGCTCAGCTGCCCACATTGCAACAACACGTGGACGCATTAAACCAAGAAGTGCAGCGACTCACTGCCGAGCGTGAGCAGTTACAAACTCAACTAAGCTTGATTAGCAGCAACCAAGAAGCAGAAAAATCGAGTTTTGCTGCGGAACAACAGACTCTGATGGGCAAAGTGAATAGCGCTGACAATCGCATCACTGAACTCATGGCGATGGTTGCCAACATCGATCCGCTCAAGTCTCAAATTTCTGAACTCGAAGCACAGTTGAGCTCCAAAGAACAAGAGCAAGACCAACTCTCGCAGGGCTTTTCAACTGAGATAGACACGCTCAATTCCAAAGTGACCGATCTCGATACAGAGCGTCAGTCTTTGTTTAACGAACTGGAAGCTAAACGCCATGAGTTGCTCGCACTTGGCGAAACCTTAGAAAAGACTGAAGCAGAGCTCAATGACACGCGCGTTCAAATGACAGCGGCCTCAACACAACTAGACTCCAACAATGCGGAGCTGCAACAAGTTAGAGGCACACTTGGTGAGTCGCAACGCCTAGCGGCGCGCACACGCGATTTGCTGCGCGAGCAACTCAACTCCGTTGCCGGTGTAGATGTCCTCGAGCAAGACGACAACTCGGTTGTGATCAAGCTAGCCAGCGGCTCTCTATATGCGTCAGGCCGAGCCAGTCTGTCCAACTCAGGCAAAGCCTTGATGTCAAAAGTAGGAGCGGCGCTCAAAGGCATGGAAAACAGGATCAATGTAGAAGGCCATACAGACAATATCCCTCTGGCATTCACCTCACGCGATCTTTACCCCAGTAATTGGGAACTCTCCAGTGCGCGAGCCAACAGCGCTACACGCTTTTTACAAGATAGTGCAGGTATTGACGCAAGTCGTTTAGCCGCAATTGGATTTGGTGAGCACCGCCCTATTGTAGCGAACGACACACGCGAAAATCGTGCATTTAATCGCCGTGTAGAAATCCGCGTACTACCGCTGCAGTAAGGTAAACGAACCTAGACCCAGCCCCGCAATCGCGGGGCTTTTTTTATGCTAGATATTGGCTTGAGAGATCAAGATGATCACGCAGATACCGCTCTCTGCGGCCATTTCCCAAATTGCAAAACTGCCCTTCTGCTGCTGCATGGCCATAAGCACGTGCTGCAACATTGGATCGGCGGAAAATCGGTTATTATGGGACACTGGCCAGCGCACGAAGCCGCGCTTAAATGACACCACACAGGACATTCTATGAAATTCCAGATTGACGGAAAACTCCACAAAGTTTTTGACACAGAGCAAAAATCAGAAAAATTTCGCGCACGTGAATTTGTTATCGAAGTAGCTGATGGAAAATTTCCGCAAATGGTGAAATTTCAGCTGACTCAAGACAAATGCGACGTGATAGACGCACACCAAGAAGGTGAGCAAATTACGGTGCATTTTGACTTGCGCGGGCGAGAATGGAACGGCAAGTACTTCACCAACTTGAACGCATGGCGTATTGAAGCAGCTAGTGGTGCAGGTCAATCACACGGTAGTGAAGCAGATTACCCTGAGATGAACCAAGCAGCTGGCAGTTTCGACGACGATATGCCGTTCTAAGCAATTGAAAATTTCTGCTGTCTCTATAGATTGCGCAGGGATAAAGTGCACACAAAAATCGGCTACTCGCCGGTTTTTTTATTATTACAACACTTAACGGCAAGGCTAATGTGTTTTGCTACGCCCACCCTACTCTTCTCTTAAACTGTTGAAAACACAGGCCAGTTAAAACAATCGGTTAAAAATTAAATTATTTTAACCCCGTTTTAATCCCCTCGTCGTTTACCTCTATATCAACACAGAGGAAAGGCGAATATGAAAAACCTAAAAACAACAAAACGCTGCACTAGCCAGCTGACTATCGGTGCAATCGTACTTTGCAGCGCGCTCAGCGCTTGCGGTCATAACCAGACTGAACGACGCCAGGCACCAGCGCAAGTCAAGCTATCAAACGGTGCTTCTTCACCCCCCATCGCAGAAGTCTCAGTTTCAGAAGATGTATCGACAAGCACAGCTAACACAGAGCAAACACGACAAAACCTAAAACAAACGGCGGGGAAAAGCATCAGCACCAATGCTGAAGCCTATATGACATCTAGGGCTGTTGCGCAGCCGGCTACAATGGTGATGCCGCCAGTGCAACATGGTGATCGTTACGCAGATATAAAAAGCAACCATGTCCTAAGTGTGAGAGATCAAGCCGTCTCTACTTTTTCACTTGATGTCGACACTAGCAGTTACGCGGTTGTTAGACGTCATATTCAGCACGGGCAGCTACCACCCGCAAATGCGGTACGTGTAGAAGAGCTCATAAATTATTTCAATTACCGCTACCCGGTCGCGAAAGATGAAAAGCACCCCTTCGCTTTTGAAACCGAGCTATCGACCGCAGCTTGGAATCAAAACCGTCAAATTTTGCGTATTTCTTTAGCCGCTTGGAAGCAACCTGTAGACACGCTGCCAGCCAGCAATCTTGTTTTTTTAGTCGACGTATCGGGATCGATGCAAGCCGCTGATAAACTACCGTTACTGAAATCATCACTCAAATTACTCGCCCGCCAAATGCGTGCACAAGATAGCGTCTCGTTGGTGACATACGCAGGTAGCTCGGCGGTGGTATTAGAGCCAACCACCGGCGACAACAAGAAAAAAATTCTGGATGCCATAGACAGCTTAGGTGCTGGCGGTGGAACACATGGTGCTGCAGGACTAAAAGACGCTTATCGTTTAGCCGCAGAGCACAAACTAAAAGACGGCATTAATCGCGTTATATTGGCCACGGACGGAGATTTTAATGTCGGCATGTCGAACACCGACGAGTTAGTCGACTTCATCAGCAAAAAACGCGAAGAAGGCATCTCGCTAACCACGCTTGGCTTTGGCCAAGGAAACTACAACGACCACCTTATGGAACAACTCGCTGACAAAGGAGACGGCAACAACGCCTACATTGACACTTTAAGCGAAGCACAAAAAGTATTGATGGAGCAAGTGGGTGCAACCCTATACACCGTCGCCAAAGATGCCAAGGTTCAGGTCGAGTTCAATCCAGCTGTCGTGGCCGAATACCGCTTAATCGGCTACGAAAACAGGCTATTGCGTGAGCAAGATTTCAACAACGATAAAATTGATGCTGGAGATATTGGTGCAGGCCATACAATCACCGCTCTCTACGAAATAGCACTACACGGGAGTGGCGGAGAACGGCTAGCGACTCGCCGCTACAGCGCGCCGCCAGACAACACCGCAACGCATCAAGGCGAATTGGCTTGGGTGAAACTGCGCTACAAAGCACGTGGGCAGGCGAACAGCCAGCTATTGGAACACAAGGTCAATCTCGACGCACAGCAAATCGCTTCGGTCGATATGAAGTTTGCTAGTGCAGTTGCCGCTTGGGGCGATTGGTTACGTCAACCACAAGACAGCAACTACAACAGCAAAGAGATTTTAACGCTTGCCGAGGCCGGCAGAGGTGAAGACAAGCATGGCTACCGAGCTGAATTCATTCAGCTGGTCAAGCTCAGTAGCATGATGCGATAGAGCCTCAGGCCTCATGACTCTTACTCATGAGGCCGTCTTTCACAGCAGGTCGATATCGAAAAAATGCAACACTGACGAAAGCACGAAAAAGCACCCTACGCTCAGCAACGCACAGGCAAAAAGGCTTGGCCAGAATGACAAGCGTGAATACAACCAAGGAAACGCCAAAAACATGGGTAACGTTGGAAGCACGTACCAAAAAGTAAACCACGCATGGTTTTGGATTTTTTCATCGGGCTGGTTTTCTAAGTACAACCATATCAACGTCAAAAGCGTCATCAAAGGTAAAGCCGCCACCAAAGCACCCAATTTATCGCTGCGTCTGGCCAGCTCAGACACCACCACGACCATAGCTGCAGTCAATAAATATTTTACGGTCAAATACATCATGTTGGCACCCGTTTGTTATCACCACAACGCCATGGTCACTCAGGTTCATTGTGCTCTGTAAGCAAACGCCCCACGCTCATTGCGCATGCAATAACAAGAAATTTGCACGCATAAGTGTCATCATGCGGTCTTTGCACCATGCGACGCAAATTCACGGACATTGCAGATCACCTTTGAAACCGACCGACGATGAATTGATAGCCGCCTACGCCGGTGGTACCGCAGACGCTTTTGACGCACTTTATGCACGTTATCGGCTGCGAATCTACAACTACTGTTATCGCTCTTTGGGCTATGACGACAATGCGGCGGCAGACCTGTGTCAGGAGATATGGCTGCGCATGGGCAAATCTGCTGCGAGCTATCGCGGCAACGGTCGCTTTGATCGCTGGCTATTTAGTTTGGCGCATAATTGCCTCGTCGATCGTTACCGCCAATCGTCTAAAGGCAGCACCGAATTGACTGGCGAAGCCGTTGAACTCAACGACTTTGTCGCACGCTTTGAAAACTGTGAAAACTTGGAGTCCGTACTGCAAAAGCTACCCGTCGAGCAACGCAGCGCATTGCTGCTGCACTACACCGAGGGCTATAGCTTGGCTGAAATAGCCAAACTACACGACAGCTCAACCGAGACGATCAAGAGCAGAATGCGTTATGGGCTAGCCAAGCTACGCAGCTGGATGGGAGAAGATGATGTCTAAAGCGGATAAAGACCTACAACAACGCTTTGACGAGCTACCCGACGCTGAACCTGCATTTGGGTTGGATACACGGATAAAAGCACTTGCTCGTGCGCAACAGGAACAACAACGCAACATGCATAGCACTCGCAAACGTTGGAGCGCTGGCTTAGCAACGGTTGCCTGCGCTGGGCTTGTGTTTGTGATAGCCAAGCCATTAATGCAAGCCCCAAGTCATCGCAATACGTCGTTTGATACTAGTGTTCAATCGAACTCAACACCAACACTAGAGACTGAAGTCACAGGCGACATACAGCTCAACGAACCTGCCGCATCGGTACAAAGGAAGTCTAGTGCCGGTGGCGGAGCGAAACCCACTGAAACCCAAGACTCAAAGACTTTAAACGCGCACAAACGAGCATTTTCAGCGCCTGCTCCTGCAGCCTCTGTAGTCGGCCGATCAAACGATCATGCGCAAGAATCACTCAGTCAATTCGATGAGCAAACGGATGATTTACAAGCTATCCCTAGTTTGCAGCATCTTCTACAGAAGTTGGAATATCACCGTCTCAACAAGGAGTTCGAGCAAGCAGTCGAAGTGCAAAAAATACTATTGCAACACTACCCTAACTACGGCACGAGCACCGCAAAAGAAGCCGCGAAAGACTAATCTGAAGCAAACGACAAGTCACCGTAGAACGCGTGCGCAGCTTGGCCAGAATTATCCGTATCCGTCATCAGAACAACAATTTCTACCGAGCGCACATCCCTACCCAACAAACGATTAAAATCTTCACGCACGTTACGACGCTCTTCATGCCATATTGAGGTAGCTGAAGTTGAATCTTGTAACGCGAGCATGGCGGATGATTTCAAGGCATAAGCATTCGGCCAGGCACTGCCTTTTTTATGGCTACTAGACCATACGTAATTCACGGCAATTCCTTTATCAAAGAACCCGCGTTTGTGCACTACGTATACTCTCGCTGCATAGTCGTCGCCCGACTTCTCGCGCTCTTGCACCCCTTGTAAGGTGGTCTCGACGCGCCAACGCCATGTCAGTATCGGTGTTTTTTCTAGATTTACTTCAACAGAACGATAGAATGCAGATGCGGCCCCTTCACTGATAGCTTCCAGTGCCCAATCATTTTCGATCTTAGTTAGCCCATACTCCGTTGACCGGCTGAAGTCATGCTGCTTCCAATCACCGATTTGATTTTCTGCAAAAGCACTGATTGCAGACTGTTCTTGATCGGCCTCGGCAACGGCATGCAACGCCATTCCAGCTAACAGAGCAAACACAGTGAGAATCGTGTTTATAGAATTCCGGCCTAAAAAATCAAGAAACATAGAGTTAATGTGTTTTATTGCTAAAACGAGAGTGTAATGGACAATGAGAGTAAACGTACCGTCTGCTCGCACGAGGATTGAATAACACGACAAACGCACGGCCCAACATAACGCTGACCGTGCGCTAACAAACTAGTCAGCTATCATGATAGAAGCTGGGCGACTGCCTTCGTTTAGCCAAGCTTCAAGTGGCGTCATAGGATCCAAACTCGATTGACTCACTCCGGTGGCGCTAGGCAAAATTCCGCAATGGTCCACACCTGGCACCATGAACAATGCAACATTTTCTTTTAGGGTCTCTTCCCCACCTGCAGCGGCGGAGGCTTTTTCGTACCAGTCTATTGTTTTGAATGGAGGAACAACCGCGTCCGCCCAGCCGTGCCAGACGATCATTTTGCCTCCTGCCGCTCTGAAAGCCGATATATCGGGATTGTCGCCGTTGTACATTTCTGCGGCGCTGGCCATTCGAGCAGGATCCGTTTCGAAATCGAAATCCTGTACACGCCAGTTGATTCCTGCATCTTTAGGGAATGCCATATAACGAGTAAAGCCAGACGCAAACGCATCGACCAGTCGGCCCGCGCCCTTGTCGTTACCCGTCAACCATAACCACCAGAATGGTTCCGATCCCTCAGGAATAGCACCAGGATACAAACTCTCACCCGCGGCATTTACAGGACCCTGACGCCACTTATCAACCACAGTAAGTTCAGCTTCGCTCAAGCAATCACTTTGTGACTCGCCCACACAGGACAATGTACTCAAATCTGTATCGCATAACTGAGGGTCGTTGATAATACCGTCACTGACGCCGTCCTTTGCATCACAAGCAGCCATAACAGCGTCGCCTATCAACTTATCTTTGCCAGGCTTTAGTATCTGTTGCCCGTTGTCGTCGGTGTTGGCTTGCACGATCCAGCTCATACTAGTGCCAACAAGACCAGGATAGTCCATCGCTGGGGCGCCAGATATGATGCCATTAAACATTTCGGGATAACGCAAGGCTGCAACATGTGCCATGCGGCCGCCAGTAGAGCAGCCTTGGAAGATCGCTTGCTGGGAAGCGCTACCATAAAATTTGTCTATCATCAGCTGTGCTACACGGTGAGTCTCACCAATCGAACGCCAACCCCAATCCCGCTCGGCGTGCGGATTGCCGTCGGCCCAGCCAGCATCAACGACGGAAAGTGCGTGGTGTCCACCATCTGAAGTGGCTGTGGCATAGCCACGCTCTAGGCCTGGGCGCATAGCGTTGACCCAACCACTACCCGCGTCGGCCCGACCCAGAATACCGCAAAAACCACCACAGCCTGCTTGATAGTACTTGCCGTTCCAGCCCACTAGCGGCAGTCGCACCTCGATAGAAATTGCAGGCAGTGCCGTTGCACGCACCTCACAATAAGCGGGCTGAATATCTTGCGCTTCGACCACTCGCGCAGATGATACAAAACCACCACTGATCGCAGTATTGTGTAGCGCTTCGCACTTCAGTGCATCTGTATCAGCTGCAGACACTGCTGCGGCAAACCCACCAAAACTGAGTAACAATACAAAGCCAACTATTCGTCGCATGCTCTAACCGCTCCTTGATGTATGAGTGCGACAAGCATACACCGTTGGCTAGGGCAATTTACAGACTGGACAAAGCTTATGCGAAGTAATACTGACTTCGATGAGGGTATACACCTTAGCAGTAGAACACACGGCTTCAAGCTTTTATGGTCACCAGTAAAACGAACGCTGTGTTAATTCAATAGTTGATTGACCCGCTACATGCTGCCTTTAGAATTTTAGCCAAAGGTATCTCCGCAAAGAATTCCAAGTGCCATATGCAAACCATGGCACTCATGGTTTAAGCATAAACAAGCGTTTTACCAAAGCTACAAAATCAGCATCAACAGTCACCCGCACACTATCCACAGACAACCAAGTAACATTCGGCTTGAACAAAAACCATAAAGCTCTCGAATGGCCGCGTAAGACCGCTCGACCAGAACCCAGAGGTTCAAATTTTAATACAATGAAAAAAAACTAAACTTAAGCGAAAGTAAGCTCGCGTTCTTCTTCTTTACTGGCTCGATGCGCAGGTGTTTGACAAGCGCCTATCTCTGCGCTGCCTTTAGTATTTATTGACTTAGCAGCTTCCTTGGTTTCAACATGATAGCTAGCTTCGATAAAAGAAGGTATTGTGTGCGTATCATCTGACTCCTCAAAACGCCATGGCCAAGCTTGCACTCCCTTGGCCAGAAGGCGGCTATCAAAGCCTAGGTCTACCAAATTCCGTGCAGACATTGCTCGCAATTCGTTTAAAACAAGAACACGTGCGCGTTTTTCGTTAGATGCGACTACCGAATCAAAAAATGTAGTGAATACAGACATGTTGAATACTCCAAGTTGTTTGTTGCCTTGACACCTATATTGGCAGCCACGAACTTGGAATCAATCGACAATATTTTATTGTAGACTTAAGACATTCTGTACCACTATTTCATCTGCGTTTTTTAATGCACGCACGGTACTTTAAGTATTATTAACAAAATATTTTAACCACAATAATTCATCAGATGCACTGATTCAGCTACGCCAAAAGAGAACTGCCAAGCAAAACGGACTGTACGCACAGAAACCAGTGTGGAAAATATTTTTCGGAAGTTCACAGTTTATTGAACAAGTGCAAAACACACCTTCATTAAACTGCGGTGACTAGCCTCCAAAGACTGGCTAAAAGCAACTGATCGCCTTTAGAAAACATAAAAGAACACTCACATCTAGCGTTCGTTTTGTGGAGCCCGATTACCGGCTCGTTCACACAACACCGAGTCATTGCACCGCGTACTCATTTTAACTTTTGCCTGCCGGCAACAGATACCCGCTTCGAGTGAAGGTTAACCGCGATTGTTCTTTAATTTGGCAATCTAATCCCCCTCATAGCTCAGCTTTGATAAACTCACCGCTTTATCAAGCAAAGATTATCTGTGACCCAAATCCTCGCTAAACCGCCCGAATCAAGCCGCCATTGGGGCCAGCTACATGGCTCTGCAACGGCCCTGGCCATTGCCGAACACGCCTCACGTATCAAGCAACTGTGTGTGGTGCTGGTACCAGGCATGAGTGAACTCACTCAGCTCGAAGCCGGTCTGCAGTTCTTTTTGCCCAAAAACCGCCCTTTGTTGGTGATACCCGATTGGGAAACCCTGCCGTACGATCCCTTTTCGCCGCATTCAGATATCGTCTCTCAGCGGATCGAAGCTTTATACCATCTGCCAAAAACTAAGCGTGGCGTGTTGTTATTGCCTATATCGACACTGATACAACGCTTGGCGCCACCCGCGCACATGAGCCAATTCTCGTTAGTTGCAGAAACAGGACAGACACTCGACCCTGACGTTTTGCGTGAGGAGCTGAGCAAAGCGGGCTATCGGGCTGTGGATCAGGTTCTAGAGCCTGGCGAGTACGCTAGACGTGGGTCGATTTTGGACATCTACCCGATGGGCAGCAAACTCCCCTATCGCATGGATTTTTTTGACGATGAGCTGGACAGTATTCGCAGCTTTGAGGTGGAAACCCAGATAGCAAAAGAGAAAGTGGAATCTGTGCATCTGCTACCGGCACAAGAGTTTCCGTTTAACGAAGGCGGCATCACCACCTTCAGACAAAATTTTCGCGACCGTTTTGAGAATTACAGTAATTGCCCAATGTACCGTGACGTCAGCAACGGCTTGCTGGCCTCAGGCATCGAGTATTACCAGCCATTGTTTTTTGACCAGCCCTTGGTGCCGCTAGCCGATTACCTACCTCAAAAGCACTCTGTTTTAGCACTAGACGGCTGCGCCAACGCCATCAATGAACACTGGGCCAACATCAACACACGTTACGAGCAAATGCGACACGATGTTGAACGCCCATTGCTGCCACCGGCAGAAGTTTTTTTGAGCGATGAAGATGCACTGAAAACTCTCGACGAGATGAACCCTATTCACTTGCACAGCTTTGAGTCTCGTGAAGAGAAGGCGTATAACTTTGGTAGCCAGCTCCCCGGCAGCTTCAGTATCAATGCGCGCCAAGAACGACCTCTCATGTTGTTGGAGCAATATCTCGACAAATACCAAGGCCGAGTTTTATTCACCGCCGAGTCGCCTGGAAGGCGTGAATCTCTGTTAGGTCTGCTGCGCGATAACCGCCACGAAGTTCACACTGTCAGTGACTGGCAAGGCTTCTTGCAAAGCGATCACGCACGCGCCATCACCGTTGCACCTGTGGCCAGTGGACTACAAAGCCCAGATTGCACCGTGGCCATTGTCGATGAGACACAACTTCTCGGTCAGCGCGCCCGTCAAAGCAACCGAAAGCGACGGGACGCGCGCAAAGCCGAAGCACTGATCAGCAACTTAGCTGACTTGCAGCTAGGCGCGCCAGTAGTACACATTGACAATGGCGTAGGTCGATACCAAGGCCTGACTACCCTTGATGTGGGAGGAACTAGCACCGAGTTTTTAACCCTGCTCTACGCTAGCGACGCCAAATTGTATGTACCTGTGGCTAGCCTACACATGATCAGTCGCTATAGCGGCGCTGACGAGGACACGGCGCCATTGCACAAGCTTGGCTCTGACCAGTGGGCCAAAGTCAAACGCAAGGCTGCCGAGAAGGCTCGAGATGTCGCAGCAGAGCTGTTAGATATTCACGCTCGACGTGCCGCTCGCAAGGGACGCAGTTTTGAGCTTGATGTCAGTAACTACGAAACCTTTGCCGCCGCCTTTCCTTTCGAAGAAACCGAAGACCAGCATCGCGCTATTGAAGATGTCGTCGCCGATTTACGCTCCGAGCAGCCCACCGATCGCGTGGTGTGTGGTGACGTAGGGTTTGGCAAAACCGAAGTCGCTATGCGGGCAGCCTTTGTGGCGGCCGATGGTGGTTCTCAAGTGGCTGTATTGGTGCCCACGACACTCTTGGCGCAACAGCATCTCAAAAACTTTCAAGACCGATTTGCCGACTGGCCCTTTAAAATCGCCGGCTTGTCGCGATTTGGTGGCAAGGCCAAGCAGAACGAAACACTGCAAGGCATCACCGACGGATCAGTCGATATAGTGATCGGCACACACAAAATCCTCAGTAAAGACGTCAAGTTTAAAAACCTTGGCTTGGTTATTATCGACGAAGAGCATCGCTTTGGTGTGCGCCACAAAGAGGCCTTAAAATCTCTAAGGGCCGAAGTTGACTTACTGACCCTGACCGCCACCCCGATACCTCGCACATTGAACATGAGCTTGGCCGGCATGCGGGATCTCTCAATCATTGCCACAGCGCCTGCGCACCGCCACGCCATCAAGACGTTTGTCTGCGAGTGGAATGACCAAGTCATCCGCGAAGCGGTTCAACGTGAATTGGCCCGAGGCGGTCAAGTTTATGTACTGCACAATCGAGTTGAGACGATAGCCAAAGTCAGCCGCGACCTTGAAGAACTTCTGCCTGAAGCGACCGTGCGCTTTGCCCACGGGCAAATGGCTGAGTCAGAGCTAGAAGAAGTCATGCTCGATTTCTACCATCAACGCTTCAATGTGCTGGTCTGCACCACCATCGTCGAAAGCGGTATCGACGTATCAACCGCTAACACCATCATCATCGACCGTGCAGACAAGCTCGGTCTGGCGCAGTTACACCAATTGCGAGGCCGAGTAGGTCGCTCTCATCACCGTGCTTACGCCTATTTGATCGCACCGCCGAAAGCCAATCTCACCGCTGACGCTGAAAAACGCTTATCGGCCATTGAATCGCTCGAAGAACTTGGCGTGGGCTTTACGCTAGCAACGCACGATCTAGAAATTAGAGGTGCGGGCGAACTACTTGGTGAGGGCCAGAGCGGGCAAATCCAGGCAATTGGTTTTAGCTTATACACCGAGCTGCTAGAGCGTGCGGTCAAGGCACTGAAATCCGGTCAAATCCCCGAAGTTGACGCGCCGCTGATGGACAATACCGAAGTGGACCTGCACATGCCCGCACTGCTACCAGAGGACTACGTGCCCGATGTACATATGCGCCTAGTTCTATACAAGCGCATCGCGAGTGCGGCCGACCTTGACGCGCTGCACGACATTCAGATCGAACTGATCAATCGATTTGGTTTATTGCCCGATGCGGGCAAAAATCTGATAGCTGTGACAGAATTGAAACTACGCTGCGAAGCGTTAGGTGTTAAAAAGTTAGACTTTAACGCGGCCGGCGGCCGTGTGCAGTTTGTTGAAAAACCCAAGGTTGACTTGATGGTGCTTATCGAACTGGTGCAAAAACAGTCCAAGATCTACAAGTTTGAAGGCCAAAGTGCATTGCGCATTAGTGCCGATCTACAGGACAGAGAAACCCGACTCGCCGCTGCCGAGACACTGCTAAAACAATTGGAAGCTTGAAAAATTGAATAGAGAAATGATCAAAAAAACACTGCTTTTAAGCTTCTCATTGCTGATAGTGCAACCGGTCGCTGCGAAGGACTACATCATTGAACTACTGGTGTTTCAACAAACGACGCGCAGTAGCGGTATCGGTTGGCAGCCAGGTGTTTTATTGCCGTCGCGCCCAGAGGGCCTCTCCGTGTTTGCTGATAACGAAGGAGAAGGCTTTATCGCAATGGAAAGCGGCCCCGCCTTGAGCGAGATGGCCGACACGCTCTCCCGCTCCAAGCGATTTCCACTGATCAGCTATAGAACGTGGCAACAACCTGGCTTGGCCCGAGACGACGCACAGGCAATACAATTTGCTGTGGGCCAGCGTATTGACAGCTGGGACACCGGAGAAGAGCCGCCTCGCGCTGCAGCTCAACACGGAGTCGGCGACATCTATAAAAACTACACGCTCGCAACGCTAGACCCAGCTGTAGGTGGTGCTCGGAGTCGTACAACAACCATTAACGGCACCGTCAAGGTTGCACTCGGTCGTTATTTACACTTGTACACAGACTTGGTTTACACCGACGCGCGCACGGGTCGAAGCACCTTACAACAAGATCATCGACGCATGCGCAGCAAGCGCAGCCACTACATCGACAACCCAGCTTTTGGCATTATTGCCCACATCACCCCTGTGGAAGAAGAAAAGGAAGAAGCTGAAACTTCGCTTGTAGATGAGCCTGCTACTTTGCAAGATGCAGCAGCAATTGAGGTCAGTGAATGATGGCCTTTGATCAGTCACAGGCACAGCAGCTGCTGGCGGACGTCTTTGCCCCATGGATTCAATCACTGACTCTAAAGTGCGAGTCGGTATTTGATCAAGGTGTGGAAGTGCGCATGCCAGTGGACGAACAACTGAGCCGAGAAGGCGGCACCGTCTGCGGCCAAGCGCTAATGGCACTAGCCGATAGCGCCACCGTGTTGGCAGTATGCGTCGCCAACGGCGAGTATCGAGCCATGACCACCGTAAGCCAGAGCATAGATTTACTTCGACCATTGTCGAATGAAGACGCTATCGCACGGGCCACCGTGACGAGGCTCGGCCGTAGCATGGCGTTTATTCGAGTGGATATTCGTGCGGCAAATAGCGGCAAGCCTGTCGCCAGTGCGCAGCTCACCTATGCGTTGATCGGCTAGCCGCTGGTGCTCGTAACTGGCAAATGCTGTGTAAAATACGGCAAAAACGGCTTTCGCTAAAATTCGAGTAAACACCTAAAGCCAACAAAATCATTTTTATAGTTCAGCTCTATTTGATCACGATAGCTTGCACGTAGCTTTCTCGGACTGTCACGCCACGACCCACCTCTGGCGCAGCGTACAAGCCCTTCTACACCAATCGGATCCACAAGCTCTGTGGCCTCATCGCTGTATTCACGCATACCATCACGACACCACTCCCAGACATTGCCTAACATATCGAAGAGCCCCCAAGGATTTGCACTCTTCAACCCAACCGCATGAGTGCCCGCCTTCACGCCGTGGTGATCGCACTCAAACCAGTTTGAGCTATCCACCCCGTTTTCGGAACGAAACGCCATACTAGCGTTGCCTGCATACCAGCAAATATCGTCGAGTACAGGAGCGTTATTGCAACCATTGAGATGGTGGTTGCCAGCCCAAGTTGCCGATTGCGTACCTGCACGACAGGCGTATTCCCACTGAGCCTCTGTTGGCAATTTCAGGAAAAATGAAGACTGACTATCGTTAACCTTCGATATAAACGACTGCACATCGCAAAAACTGACGCACTCCACTGGTCTGGAGAAACTACGGAAATGGCTAGGGTTGTGCCCCATGACGGCTACCCAAAGTGATTGAGTAACCTGCGTATCAAACATCCACATTTCACGCGCTATTTGCACCGTGTGTTGCGGACCTTCGTCGACTGTTCGACCTATCTCCGACGCTGAGCTTCCCATCACAAACTGCCCCTTCGGCAAGCAACGCAGCTTAACTTCGACGCCAGCGATGGTGACAACGCAAAAAACTCCATGTACATCATGCTGTACAACAATATCGTCAACACTTCGACCTAAACTGGTGCTCATAACTCAATTCCCTGACAAAACCCTATCAACCCAAACATGCTCTACGACGCAATGAACGCCATTTTTTGCGAAACAAACACTTTGTCGCACTTGTTGTGCCGATAAAACATCACACTGCACACGTTTTTGAGACCACGGAGCAAGAACAGCCATGACGTTTAAATGAGGGAACTGAAGGTGAGTGCCGGTGTTTCTGTACTGGGGATTTGTTTAAGCATTAGAGTGGTGAACGCAGCTCGCCTGCTTCTCAACTGCGTCGCTCCACAGACGAGCCAGTCATCATTAACAGCAAACGGTATTGGCTAGATTTGCAACGCGACTGAGACACATTTAGCGTGTCAACTGCGTGAGCATGACTGTCCTGAAGCCTATAAAGCCGAGCGGCAGCATGCCGCCACGGCTTCAACTGCCTCAGTTGCTGGCTTTTACAACTGCAGGCTCAGGTTGCTTTTCCTTTTCCGGATGCGCATAAATTGCATTGGATTCAATCCGCATACCGTAAGGTAAATGCCGCATGCCACCACTGGCGGACAAAGGCACCATTGCATCTGCACCGCTTTCACGAAGCATTTCTTCGGGTGTTTTACCCTGCTGCGTTTTACCTGATTTAGACATTGCCCAATAAAAATCCAAGGCGTAGCTCAAAACTGACGATTCAGTTTGTACAGAGTTTTTCAGCTCTGCCACAGAAAGAGCAGCACTCTCCCCTTTAAATACGTTAATCGAATGCGGGTAAACAGCTAATTGCACCGGCACGCCAAACGGGGTATCAACCGACACAGGGGTGCCATCTTCCGGGATACTGGCTGGCAACGTAAGCGTACTGCGCAGCATCAATAACAATAAACTGGGACTGTCAGTCAAAACAGTCAACTGGGCATCGACTGAATCGGGCACAGGGTTATTTTGCGTATCTAGCGTAAAATCAAACAATTGCGCCGTTACACCTTTTACACTGCTAAACATTGCCGACATAGAACTGGCCATAGCGAGTCCGACACCTGCTTGCGCAGCTTGATCACGCCACAACGGGCACTGCAGCGCTGCTAAATCTGACGCGATATAGTTGACGAACGTTGAAACGCCTTGTCCGTTCACGCCTAGCCCCATGCGAAATGGCGCGTGTTCGGCGCTATCAGTCAATACCAAGCCTTGTAAACTTTGCCATGCCGCGCGTGCTTTATCGTTTAGCATCGGCCATACAAAAGCCGATTTCATTAACCTCTGTTGCTCTGTATGAGCATATTGCACCGCACCTATTGCATGTGGCGTATTACTGATAAATCGACTGACATCTGCTTGGCACTGCGCGCCGAGAAACTGTTGCCATTGTGCTTCATCCGATACTTGCGCTTTGATCGCTTGGTGCAGCGCGTGCTCTGGATTCACAATGCTGCTTTGTAGCTGCTCGAGGTCTAGCCAGCCAACCGTCGATCCGGAAACATTGTACTTCTCCATCGCTGGCTGCAGATTGTTGGTTGCATCAAATCCCTGCCCGCCAGACACCAAATCTTTAAAGCTTGGGTAACCCGGGCCCTGATTCCAACGGGAGAGCACCAGATCGTTGCCATCAACAGCCGCAAAAACTTCTGCTTTCACCCCTGCAGGCACCCACATATCTTGCCCTTGAATAGAAGCAGTCTGCACAGCCGCGCTGTCTTCTGCCGCCTGTTCCTCAAGAAAAGCTTGAAACTGCTTACCGCTGCTCAATTGCAAGCGCACGACAGGTGCCGCGCCTTGCAAATAGAACTGCACACGCCCAGGTTGCGCTACCAACTCGGTACCGCCTACACCACCCTGCAGCATGGCTTCAGCAATCACCTGTAAGAAGCGGCTTTCGTCCGCCAGATCTTCTGAGTTTGCCGACTTACTCTTTGCCAACTTGGCCAGTGCCAAACGCAATGACTCAGCATCTCCTAAACCCAAACTGACCAACCAGTCTTCATCAGCTGTTGTGCCGATGTAGATTGGAGTGTCTGCTGGCACCTTTGAGAAATGTGAGGTGGCAGCAGTAGCAGCTCCGACGTAAAACATACAAAGGCCTGCCAAAATGGCGTGTCTACCCAACTTTAGCTTCATTTTTTCCTCGATGATTCGCCTAGGCGAACATTGCGTTAATACGCTTCATTGTAGTTAAGAACTTGCAGCTCACTGGCGAATCAGTGACCATATCCATTGACCCTTAAAATACCGTATCCATGTCTCGTTTGATCCTCATTTTAGCCGTCGCCCTTGTGGGCTATTTGCTGTACTTACGCTTTAAAAACAATTGGCGTGATATCGATCGAGCTTCGCTAATGCGGTACGGCTTGGTAGCTGCAGGAGCACTGCTTGTGCTACTGGTTGTGACCGGAAGAGCACCTGGTTTGTTCGCACTTATTGGTGCGGCTCTAGCAACTGGCGCCCGCTTACTTCCTTCATTGGTTCGTTACTTTCCGCTACTGCAAAAGCTCTATGGCCAAGTGTACGGAGTCAATCCCGGTACAGCTCAACTCGGCGGCGAGTGGCTGAGACTTGAGATGAATGTACAAACAGGCCGAATGGATGGCGTGGTGCTGGAGGGTCCACTGCGCGGTAAAAAACTATCGGACCTCGACAACGAACAGCTCAATACCCTGTGGGAGGCCTGTCAGAGCGATCCTGAGAGCGCTCGCCTCCTGCAAGCATATATGCAACGAGAACGCGGCACTCATCAAGGTAATGCATCAGCGGCTGCTGCAAATGGGAGCATCAGCTCAAAAGAAGAAGCTTTTTCTATTTTAGGCTTGGCGCCAGATGCTAGTCGAGATGACATCGTACTTGCACACCGTCGTTTGATGAGCCGGCTGCACCCAGATAAAGGTGGCAGTGACTACCTAGCCTCTCGCATCAATCAGGCGAAAGACTACCTTATAGGTTAAGAGCTAAGCTGCCACCTGCCAATCCACCACTTCAAAATCGTGCTCTGCTGCAAACTCAGCCATGTACTTGGTTGGGTTTACTGCAACTCCACGGTCTGCCCATTGCAACAATGGCAAGTCAGAGTGATGATCACTGTAAGCGGCGCGCGCACCCTTACCTTGCTCACCAAGCAGTAGATCCAATAGGCGGATTTTCTCATCGGCAAAGCAGTTCAGGCCGTCGATGTTGCCCGTCAAACGATCGTTTTTCCAAGCGGCTTTGGTGCAAATCACATGATCAAAGCCCAAAGCATCACCGATGGCGTGCACATAGAAATCAAAGCTCGCCGAGCACAGAACCAAAATATCGCCTCGCTCACGATGCTCGGACAATTTTGCGCGTGCTCGCTCGGTCACTTGCTCTATCAACATATCCTGTGCAAATTTTGCACAAAACTCACTCAATTCTTCACGCTTAGAGCCACCCACCACATATTTCAGTGTCTGCTGCTTCAACCACACATGATCACGCAGACCTTTGCGGGCCATCATGTACGCAATAGGTAGTGGTGCACAGCTCAAAGCTCGCCAAGGCCGAGCCTTCAAACGTCGTTTGAGGAATATCTTGAAGGTATCGTCACGCGTTAAGGTGCCGTCGAGATCAAAGACTGCTACACCGTGAGTCATGAGCCAGAATGCGCCTTGTAGTTTTTTTCGCCCTCACTGAATATGTCCAATGGTAGCTCGTCTTTTACCGTCTCTCTGAAGGTGACCAATCGATTGGCGGTGAAGTTGAACATAAACACCACGCCGATCGCGAAAGCGACTGCAACGAGGTATTGGAGCTGCAGGTCATTGATTCCGTGACTATAAACAAAGCGGTTAATGCCCAGCCCTATGACTGCAAAACCTACAAACAACGGGAATTGCTGCCAATGGTCTCCTGCCGAATTGCGAAAAGTGACGAAATACTGAAAAAGATAATTAACCACCACACCGACAACAAACCCGATAGAGTTTGCGCTCTCTTTGTCGTGATCCAAGCCCTCTACCAACCCTGCCACAATTAAAATATGCACACAGGCAGCACCGCCACCGCCGATAATGTATAACACCAAGGTGTTTTTCAGCAGTGATTTGGCTAAGTTTATCGATTTATCCCAAATCGTCATTAAACGGCTCCGTATTAATGGGTGCTAAGCACCTCTCCCCACAAGTCATATTGATCGGCGTCTATTATTCGAACTAAAGCGAATTGGCCTGGTTGCAGTGGAATTTCCGAGCTCAAATTAACGACACCGTCAATTTCCGGTGCGTCACCCCGTGTGCGCCCAACGCCACCCTCACCGTGCACTTGATCTATAAGCACCTCCAGCTTTTGCCCAACTTTTGTGGCCAGTCTTTCCGCGCTAATTCGAGCTGCTAGCTGCATAAAACGATCAAGACGCTGCAATTTGACATCTTCCGGTACAGGATCGGGCAAATCGTTGGCATCAGCCCCTTCTACTGGCGAAAAGGCAAAACAACCCACTCGATCCAACTGCGCTTCCTCGAGGAAATCTAGCAACTCTTGGAACTCCTGCTCTGTTTCTCCTGGAAAACCGACGATAAAGGTGCTGCGAATAGTCAATTCGGGGCATGCTTGACGCCACGCTTTGACTCTTTCGAGCGTTCGCTCGCTGCTACCAGGCCGCTTCATCAATTTCAAAATGCGTGGGCTTGCATGTTGGAAAGGTATATCGAGATACGGAAGTACCTTCCCTTCAGCCATCAACGGAATCACATCATCGACATGTGGATACGGATAGACATAATGAAGGCGCACCCATACTCCCAGCTCACCCAACGCTTCAGCGATATCGTAAAACTTAGCTTTAACCTCTTTTCCAGCTACAGACGTGGCGTTGTATTTAATATCAACGCCGTAGGCACTGGTGTCCTGCGACACAACGAGCAACTCCCGCACACCAGAATTTACTAATCGTCGCGCCTCACCGATAACACTGACTGCTTCACGACTGACTAATTTGCCTCTCATACTGGGTATTACGCAGAAGGTGCACTTATGGTTGCACCCTTCGGAAATTTTTAAGTAGGCGTAATGTCTCGGAGTTAACTTGACGCCTTGTTCAGGCACCAAATCAATCAAGGGGTTGTGCTTTGGCGGAGGCAAATGCTCACGTACAGCAGATACAACTTCTTCGTAGGCATGAGGGCCAGTTATGGCTAGCAACTGAGGAAATTCGGCCATGATTTCATCAGCTTTTATGCCCAAGCAACCCGTGACAATCACGCGGCCGTTTTCGGCTAATGCTTCGCCAATCGTGTCCAATGACTCGACTACCGCACTGTCGATGAAACCGCAGGTATTAACTACGACGATTTCCGCCTGTTCGTAGTCGGCAGATATCTCGTAACCATCAATGCGTAACTGCGTTAATATTTGTTCGGAGTCAACAAGGTTTTTGGGGCAACCCAAACTAATAAACCCAACTCTTGGTGCAATAAAATTCATAAATAACCTTGTTGTTATCAGTTACATCGTTAGTCTAAAAAGACTAACGTAAAGTGTTTTCAAAGTGTTCGCTGGAACCTAAGCTCACGTGGCTAGGTATTCACAATATTGTGCGAAACAGCGAGCTTACAAACAGCAGATAAAACACGCGAAGCTGCTCTACGATCGGCTTGCTTGTCGATCAGTAGTTGCGTGTTTTACAAGCTTTCAAGACGCTCTTCATATCTAGCGTTGCCCACAGAACGCTGCAAACAAATTCTCGCGATACGGAAAATTCACACTGGTCGCTGCTACAAACACAGGCCACGCGGTTTACAGTTTAGGACGCCTGATAAACTGCGCGCGGGATGTTTTTGTCTAGTCCAAAAACACCAGCAATCTATCCATCGCAAAATATACAGTAGAGCTACGTATTCCCGAACTTGTTTGAGGCTTTTTATTTGAGCTCGCCCAAAGCCACTTGGTAGAGCTAATCATTCAGAGCGAATTTTTCTCGAAAGCGGGCCACTCCGCCACTCTATTTAACGACTAAACCTGCTCAACTGATCAACCTGCAGAGAGAGAAAAAGCCAGTGATTTTTCAGACACCAAACCGATCGACAGAAGTCCGTGATTAGATTTAAGCCACGAAATGCAGAATTAGATGCAAGCAAATACAAGCAAACATACCCGCCAACACATCATCAACCATAATGCCTAAACCACCTGAAACCTGTTTATCAAGCCAACTAATTGGCCAAGGCTTGAGGATGTCGAAGAGACGAAATAAAGCAAAGCCAAGCACGACGGGGAACCAGCCTACTGGCGCCGCAATCATTGTGACCCATAGACCTACAAACTCATCCCAGACAATCGCGGGGTGATCATGCACACCGAGTGCTGCAGCGGTTTGTCCGCAAATCCAAACACCGATAACAGCACAGAACAATACAATTGCTAGATAAAGCGGTAATGAAAGTGTGCTCAGCAATAAATAAAACGGCAGTGCCGCCAAGGTACCAAATGTACCAGGGGCCGACGGTGCTAACCCTGAACCCAAACCCAAGCCCAATGCGTGCACGGGGTGTTTGAGATGAGACAGCGTCGGGCTCACAGTTGCACGTCTTCTGTCGAACTGAAGTGCTGATAACCTCGATTGCTGAGGTTAGCGATTTCCTTTCTCGCACTGGCACCACGCAAGCCCAATTCTTCTTCCACAACCCCAATACAGGTAATCTGACCCATGATGGCAGGTATTTCCGCAATTTTTGCAGCAGCAGATTCAGGGGCCGTGAAGCACAGCTCGTAGTCGTCACCACCGTAAAGAGCCAAATCTAAACCGGTCATTCCTAGTTTTTTACTCGCAGCGGGTAACGGGATCGCATCAAGCTTCACCGTGGCACCGACGCCACTGCGCCGTAAAATGTGCGTCAAATCTTGGTTTAAACCATCGGACACATCGATGCAACTTGTTGCCAAGCCTTGGATTGCTCTGCCAATGCCAAGTCGCGGGATAGGGGTACGCAAACGGCGTAAGCACTCTGAATCTGGGCTATCCCCACGTTTCATTTGGCGCAATGCAAGCGCAGCCCCGCCCAAAGTACCTGTAACAAAAATACGATCACCAACTTTTGCACCACCGCGCGTATGCGACATGCCTTCTTCGACCATGCCAAAAATCTGCACCGTCACAGCTAATGGCCCACGCGTCGTGTCACCACCAATTATCTGCACTTGCACAGCATCAGCCAAAGCAAACAGCCTATTGCTGAATTGGCGCACCCAACTGCGACTGGGCCTAGGAAGCGTTAACGCAACACTGGCCCAAGCAGGTAAAGCTCCTGCCGCAGCCAGGTCAGATAAATTGGTACACATAGCCTTGCTGGCTACATCAACCGCTGAGGCGCCGTGTTCAAAATGCACACCAGACACCAAGGTATCGCAAGAGGTGGCCAATTGCATTCCAGGAGGTACTGACATCAACGCACAGTCATCGCCAACGCCCATATCAGCGGGAAAGCGACAACGCGGTTGCTCTCGTTTGAAATATTTTTCAATCAATTCAAACTCAGTCACTTAACACTCCATTTTTGAACGTAGCAATAACATCAATTACATCAGTAATAATCTTACAACTGCAGACCAGCTCAGCTCTTTTTCTTACGGGCAGCAGCAGTTTCAGCATAACGAAGGTGACCAGCAAGGCGATCTAAAACGCCGTTGACGTATTTGTGACCATCTTCGGCACCAAACTGTTTGGCAAGCTCAACTGATTCGTTAATGACCACACGATAGGGAACGTCTGGTCTATTGGCCAACTCATAGACGCCTGCACGCAGAACACAGCGCTCGATGGGATCAAGCTGATCCAGTGGTCGATCCAAATGCGGCTGCAAATGATTATCGAGCTGGCTCAACTGCTCTGGAACACCATGCACAAGCTCTTCAAAGTACGCATGTTCGATGGTGTCCATGTCGGGTTGACTACTGCGAAAATACTCGACAATCGACGAGACGTTACCACCCGCCATATCCCATTGATACAGCGCTTGCAATGCTTTCATGCGTGCACCGCGTCGCTTCTGTACTTTACTGGTGCCGCTTTGCTTAGCTGGTTGAGTATCTTCCTCAGCAGGCGTTTGTTCATCTGTCACAGTTGGCGCACCAGATTAACCATCTCGACCAAGACAAGCCCTGCTTCGGCGCCTTTGTTGCCAGCTTTAGTGCCCGCACGTTCGATCGCCTGTTCGATGTTTTCAGTAGTCAATACAGCGTTTACCACTGGAATAGAATACTCCAACATCACATTGGCGATGCCTTTATTACACTCATTCGCGACCGACTCGTAGTGTGTGGTTGAGCCACGAATTACAGCACCCAAAGCAATTAGACCGTCGTATTCACCGCTAGCCGCCATGCGCTTGAGCACTAGCGGAAGTTCAAAAGCACCGGGCACACGGGCAACCGTGACGCTGGACTCAGGCACACCACTACGGCGCAAGGCATCTAGTGACCCCGCCAGTAAACTCTCCACCACAAAGCCGTTAAATCGGGCGACGACAATGCCAACTTTGGCGTCTGTCAACGACAGATTGCCCTCAAGAACTCTGTATTCACTCATTATGCTTTTACTCTTAGTACACCCGCAGCTACGGGTGCTTATCGTTCGATAAACTCAGTTACTTCTAAATCAAAACCAGCCAAACCGTGGAATGTTTTGGGCGAGCTCAGCAGCCGCATTTTCCGCACCCCGACATCTGACAAAATCTGTGCTCCAATACCGAGAGTGCGGTAGTTGTCATCGGGATCGGCCTGTTCATCGGCTGCACTTCCTTGCAGTTGGAACTGCTGGATTGCTCGCACAATGTCGCTATCACTGCGTGGCTGCCGGATAAAAACCACTACGCCATGTTCTTCATCGGCGACACGCTTAAGCGCTTGCTGCAAAGTCCAGCTACCTGCCGTCAATGCACCAACGGTGTCGCTCAAAACGTTTTCAACTTGAACTCGTACAGGGCTGGCCACTTCCGGATCAATGTCTCCACGCACCAAAGCCAAGTGTAGGCCGTTCTCCATCACATCTTGATAGGCATAGAGGTGAAAATTACCGTTTTCGGTGGGCAATTCACACTCGGCTACGCGCTCAACAGTGCGCTCATTAGCCATACGATAGCGAATCAAATCGTCAATAGTACCTATCTTCAGATTATGCTCAGCGGCAAATTTTTCTAAATCAGGGCGACGGGCCATGGTGCCGTCTTCGTTGAGGATCTCAACAATAGTGGCTGCAGGCTCAAATCCGGCCAATCGTGCTAAATCGCAGCCAGCCTCTGTGTGGCCCGCTCGTGCGAGTACTCCGCCTGGACGAGCCATTAGCGGAAATATATGACCCGGTTGAACCACGTCTTCTGACTTTGCATCTTGCGCAACTGCGCATTGAATGGTGTGCGCACGATCAGCCGCGGATATACCTGTCGTCACACCTTCAGCAGCTTCAATTGAAACGGTGAAATTGGTACTGAAAGCGGCACCGTTGTCGCCCACCATCAAAGGCAGACGCAGCTGACGGCAACGTTCCTGGGTGAGCGTCAGGCAAATCAACCCACGACCAAACCGCGCCATAAAATTGATGTCATCAGGTGTCGTTTTGGCGGCAGCCATCACTAAATCACCTTCATTCTCACGGTTTTCATCGTCCATGATGACCACCATTTTACCTGCTCGCAGATCGTCGATGATTTCTTCTGTGGTATTGAAAGCCATGCTGGTCTCGTCACTACCTCTATTGAGGCAAAGGTTATCATTATCGCAAATGACAGCACGTAAACATAGGCTTATAAAGCTTAGTTAGTGCGAGATATGAGAGTTTTTACATCGAATCATACGAGAGCAATTGTGAGCGCAGACTCTTGCGACTTAAAACAGCGAAAAAGGCCCTACGAAAAGCATTTCTCGGCAGACTGAGAACTACACGCCTCGAGTCACTAGGCCCGCGTCCGCAAGAATCATTTCGGCCGCACCGCCCTCAAAGCGACCCGTGGTCAGCAGGCGTTCCACGTAACGCGCCACAACATCCACTTCCAAGTTCACCTTTGCACCAGCGCGGTAGCCGCCACTCACCGTATTGCTCATGGTGTGCGGGATCAAATTGACGTCAAAGCAATCTCCGTTGACGTGATTGACCGTCAAACTTGCACCGTCGATACAAATTGACCCTTTCGCTGCGATATAGCGAATTATGTTCGCTGGCGCTTCAAACTCAAACCGCTCTGAGCGACCGTCGGCGTAACGACGACGCAGTGTGCCCACCCCATCAACATGTCCACTGACAAGGTGCCCTCCTAAACGACTGGTGGGAAGCATCGCCAGCTCTAAGTTCACCGCTTCCCCGACCGACAACGCACCAAGCGTGGTGCAGCTGAGTGACTCATTCGACACATCCGCCACAAATTGTCCAGGAGGTAGCTCTATCGCGGTTAAACAAACGCCATTAACCGCGAGACTATCACCCAGTTCAATCTTCTCGTTGGCTAGCTCTGATATGTCAAAACTAAAACGCTTGTCACCACCAAGTGGCGTAATTGCGCGGACTTTGCCAACGGTTTGAATTATTCCGGTAAACATAAACTTTCCGTTTTTACTTCTATACTAAAAATGTCAGTGCACACAGCGCCCTAAAATAGGCACGTATTGAGGCGGAGGTACGAGGTTTTCAGTTTCTTGCTGCAAAACCACTAGCAGATCCATCGCCTCCAGCTCTTCTGGGCACGCCTTACTGCGCACACCGAAACGCTGCATTAACGCCTGCACCTCACGGGCCGAAAGCTCTAACAAAGCGCTCTCATTTGATTCCTGCTGTGAATTGAATCTCTGCGCTAACATCGACTTGTTTTGCATCAAATCTGTGCCTCCAAAGCAAAAAGGTGTATCAAATACCTTTCAGTTTGACCGACTCCAGCGTCAACGGCAAGGCCGTTGCGTTATTGAACTCTGCAGCAGCCTCGATAGCGGCAGTGGCAATCTGCTCACAACTATCCATGTGATCGTAAATCGCGTGCATTGCACCAAGCGCTATTTCAGCACCAGCACCCGCTGCCCAGAAGCGCTTGTACTCATAAACCTCCCGCATCGCAAAAATACCGTAGATACCACTGCGATTACACAGCACCCCATCAAAGCGACTGGACTCATAGGGGTCTTCATCCGACTCCTCCGGGTTGAGGTAGTAGTCATCTTTGAGTTTTTTATGCAAGCGCATCATCGTGTGAAAAATCGCGTCACGGCCTTTAAAATTCGCCGCCAGCTTCTTTTTCTTTAGCGCATGCTCAATCACCAGCGTATGCGCTGCACTGCCAACAAGGCCAATGTGCGTTTTGCCGATAGTCTGAATTTTATTGCTATGACGGTCGTGGCCAGCAGTCAGCCGAATATCGCCAAAACTAGTCAAACTATCTGCGGCGATACAAGCTCTTCGTCCTTTACGGACAACAACGATAGTGGACATCAAAACTCCATGCTCTGGATCAGGTGCGTAGTAATACCATGCGCAGATCATTTCCCACAGTCTTGACTTCAGTAAACCGCCAACGCAGTGCATCAGAAATGTGAACCAGCCCACTAATTTGTGCCATTGGCCGCCCTTCGCTACCCAATAGCGCGGGCGCTTGATACACCACCAGCTCATCAACCAAATTGGCCTTCAGGAATGCACCCAGCAACACAGCTCCAGCCTCAAGGTGCACAAAGTTCACCTCTTGCTCAGCAAGGTCAATTAAAACACGCTTACAATCAATGGTTTCCGCACCTTTAAAGCAAACCGACTCAGTGTCAGGGAAGGATTTTTCGAACACGCTATAGACGCGCTTCCGACCCGGCTCTCGCAGCCACTGGCACGCCATGGGCAGGCGCGCACGTGTATCCATCAACGCGCGCATCGGCTGTCTCACTTTGCCCTCTATAGACAAATCATCAGGCGACAAACGCACATTCAACGTCGGGTTGTCGTCTAGGATGGTCCCAATACCGGTCAACACACAATCGGATTCTGCACGGCAAAATTGCCCGTCGCGACGAGCTGCGGAACCGGTAATCCATTGGCTCTCACCGTTTGCCATCGCAGTACGCCCATCGATACTGGTCGCTACTTTCGCTCTCACCCAAGGCCGCCCTCGCTCCATGCGCGACATAAACCCACGCAGTAGCCAGCGCGACTCCTCAGCACACAAACCGTGTGAGGTTTCTATGCCAGCGGATGTCAGCATTGCCAATCCTTTACCCGATACCAGCGGGTTTGGATCCAATGCGGCCGCAACAACTCGTAGCACACCTGCATCGATAAGTGCCTGCGCACAGGGCGGTGTTCGACCGTAATGACTGCAAGGCTCTAGCGTGACGTATGCAGTCGCTCCGTACGCACGCTCACCCGCATCCTCCAGCGCACCCGCCTCAGCATGCGCCTCACCAACTCGACCTGTTGCCCCTCGCCCAACAACCTGCCCGTCTTTCACCAGCACACAGCCGACATTAGGATTGGGATGACTAATAAAGCGTGCGCCAGCGGCAAGCTCAAGGGCCGCCTGCATAAACTGCAAATCGACTTCAGCTGTCACGACGCAGGCTTTGCGGATCAAGCAAGGGAAGCTGGTCGCGCTTTTCCTCTGGCGAGGGCTCTCGCTCAAGACGTTCTATTTCTTCGCGGAAGGCATTGACGTCTTCGAAACTACGATAAACGGAAGCAAAGCGCACATAAGCCACTTGATCGAGCGCTCGCAACTCGCCCATCACCCACTCACCGACTCGGCTGGCGGGGATTTCACGCTCACCACATACCATCGCCAAGTGCGTGATTCGACTAACAGCACTCTCGACATCTGCCGCAGCCACTGGTCGCTTCTCCAAGGCTCGCTGCATTCCGGCGCGCATTTTATCGACATCAAAGCTTTCACGATTACCGTCGTGCTTGACCACTCGCGGCAGGTTTAGCTCCACGCCTTCATAGGTCGTAAATCTCTCTCCGCACTTGACACACTCACGTCTTCGGCGAACCTGATTTGTTTCTCCCGATAGGCGAGAGTCGATCACCTTGGTATCAGGCATTTTGCAAAAGGGACAAAACATGGCGGAGAGCTATTAGTCAATGGTGTATCAGGCATTCAAGTATAGCTTAGGGATTACAGTCCACCGCTGCTTCGAAGTCTTCTCTAAAATTTTGTGCACACGACCTCTCTTGAGACGCTGTCTATGAACCATAAATGCAACAACTAAAGCGCTGCTTTTTTGGCAGCATCAACGTTGCCCTTAGCACTTAGACGCTCAACTGTCCGAGGCGTGCAAAACACTGCTCTAGTCTATGAAGTATAGATGCAGAGCCATGTCACTCGGCCGATGGCTACAGGATCTGATATGCGGCAACGCAACAAATACGCAATCTCGAATACGCTAATGCGTAAACGATTGTGATAGAATTCTCACGCTTAAGCACAGTCAGCTCGTGGACTTTTGCTTAGTTTTTCTTATTTATTCAATAGCTTGGCGGCAATAATGTCGCTCGAATCGCAACCGAGGAATTGACCATGAAACAGCCCGTACGCATCGCTGTCACTGGCGCAGCTGGCCAGATCTGTTACTCCCTACTTTTTCGCATTGCAGCAGGCGAAATGTATGGCAAAGACCAGCCAGTCGTTTTGCAACTACTGGAAATCACTCCAGCCCTCGGTGTGCTTGAAGCCGTCAAGATGGAACTCGACGATTGTGCATTCCCGCTGCTAGCCGGAGTTGTTTGCACAGACTCGCCAGAAACCGCCTTTAAAGATGTCGATGCAGCCCTGTTTGTTGGCGCCAAACCTCGCGGCCCAGGCATGGAACGCAAAGATTTGATTAGCGACAACGGTAAAATCTTCAGCGGCCTAGGCAAAGCACTGAATGACAACGCCAAAAAAGACGCCAAAGTTCTGGTTGTAGGCAACCCTGCCAACACCAACGCTTACATCTTGGCCGCCAACTGCCCTGACTTGAACCCACGCAACATCACTGCGCTTACTCGCCTCGACCACAACCGTGCCGAGAGCCAGTTGGCTGCTAAAACGGGTAGCACTGTCTCTGATGTTAAGAAAATGATCATCTGGGGTAATCACTCCACAACACAGGTGCCTGATATCAGCCACTGCACTGTTGGCGGAAAAGCAGCCTCTGGTTTGGTTGATAGCGCTTGGGCACAAGACGAGTTCATTCCGAAAGTTGCCAAGCGTGGCGCCGAGGTGATCTCTGCACGCGGCTCTTCATCAGCAGCTTCTGCTGGCAATGGCGTAATTGATCACATGGCCAGCTGGATTCAAGGCACCGAAGAAGGTAACTGGGTCTCGATGGCAGTAAAATCAGACGGCAGCTACGGTATCGAAGAAGGCTTGATTTACTCTTACCCTGTCACTTGCAAAAATGGCGACTACGAGATCGTTCAAGGCTTGGAAATCAGTGATTTTATCCAAGGTAAGATGCAAGAGTCTCAGGCAGAGCTGCTCGAAGAGCGTGAAGCTGTAAAAGATCTGTTGAGCTAAGCGCTCTCGATCTATAAGTCCTCCGCAAACACTTTGCGGTGGGCTCTTTACTTCCCATCTGCCTTTGCGGCAACGCTACCCCAGCTAGACCCCACACTGACCACCCAGTCAACTTATAGATGTGGAAGCGTTTAATCGTCGAGTTAGCAAATAAGCAAACAGCACGCTGAGCAATGCTGCAGGCATTAGCACCCAAGTTGCTGCCGACCAGCCAAAACCCGACACCACCAGCGCCAGAATTGGTGCGCCCAAGAACATACCCGCGTTGAGCAATTGCACCACGAGCCCGTTGCTCGTGGCAATCAACCCTGGTTCAGGCGCCAACCTTGGCACCAAAGCAAAAACCGCAGGCGGAATTAATCCCCCGATTACTGGGAATAAAATAAGAGCAAGAAGACGAAAGGCATCGGGAAAAGAGGCGTTAAAAACCGGTAGCGCAAGCAAAGCCATGCCAAAACTGCAAACACCTATTAATTGCTGCGAGCTAATACCGTGCTGCATCACGCGACCACCAATTAAGTTGCCTACAACATTTGCTGTGCAAAACGCCACAGCAATCATCGACGCGATAAACAGGCTAATTCCGCGCTCTTCGCCTAACCACAGCGGAATAAACTGCAAGGTCGCCGAATACTGAAATGAATAAAGCCCAAAACACAAACCTGCATAATACAAGCTCGGCGTGCGCAAAACTTTTCCCAGACGACCTGTCGGTTTAACAGACAGCGGATGTTGCGGATCATCCGCCGGGAGATACTGCTTAACCAAAAAGGCCATCGTCGAAGTTAACAAAGCGATCAACAACCACAGCCCTCGCCAACCCACCACGTGCAGTACCAACGGCGCAATAAGGATACTAAGGCCAGTACCTGCTGGCATAAAACACCCCCACCACCCCATCACCCGTGCGCGTTGCTGTAGAGGCAAACGTTGCACCAAAAGCGTTGGCGCAGCGACTATAACCCACAACAAGCCCACACCTTCGATGAGCCGCGTCAACAACAAAAAAGGCCAATCACCAGCAGCAGCTCCACATGCTGATCCGAGCGCTGAAAACACTAGCCCAACAAACACCATCCGCTGTGCGCCAAAACGATCAACGAGACGACCCATGACAAGCCCTACCAAAGCGGCCGTGGTGCTTATACCTGCCACCAACCACCCAGCTATCACCAACGACAGCTCCATCTCTTCGATTAGCTGAGGAAGCGCGGGCGCGACCTTACCCACATTTAGGGCCACGACTATGCCACTCAAAACCACTAACACAACTGACCGCCACATCGACCGCTCAGGCACTGTAAACCCTACCTGAACGAAGCAATACCACTTTGTAAAACATAAGACTTAACACACGCGGAAACGAGTGTTTCAGTATAAGGCGTACATGCAGGTTCGCGATAAGACGCACGGCAATATCGAAGATTTTTTTGTGTTTTTCACGCACCATACGAACGTAGCATTTCATTTGAAGAAAAGTAAATTCAACTAAACCCTGCCGTTTTGATGAGATTTTCCGCGTTGATTGAATCAACAGACAGGGTTGGCCGCTACACTATCCAGAGGCTATTGAAAATCGTCAACACGAATGTACACCTATGACCTATTCCCTGTGGCTAGAGCCCGAGCACAATCGAGCTATGCGCCTCAAACGCAAAATAGAACAGTTTTCTCGTCACTGTGGTGCTAAAAGCTTTAGCCCTCACGTGACGATCTGCAGCGGCATCACAACGAAACCCAGCAGCGACACACTACAGTTGCTCGCTAACCGCCATAAGGCGCCCACGCTCAGTGTTCTAGGCACCCGACACAGCAGCAAATACTTCCAGTGTATTAGCCTTGCTTTGCACCGCAACAAAGCGCTAACGGCCCTTCGCAAGGACTCGCTTCAAAGCCTTGGCGCTGCCTATACAACAGCGCCCTTTCTACCCCATATCAGTCTGCTGTATGGAAATTTCGGTGCAGCACAGCGAATGCGACTCGCGAAGCAAATTTCGGCTGATTTACTCACACACTGCCAAGGCAGCGAACTGCAACTAGTGCTGACCGACGGACCGCAAAGTCAATGGCAAGTACTTGAACAACACACTTTGAGAGAACAGCAATGATTGGATTATTTCCCGCTGCCGGTCGAGCGACTCGATTGGGACTACCGGCTGGTCAAAGCAAAGAAGTTCTGGAAATTTCTTCTGGTCGCTTTGCTGGCGATTGCCTGTTGAACGCGTACGCAGAGGCCAAACTGGATGCTGCGGTGGTCATGCATCGACAGGTAAAAACAGACATTGCCGAGCACTACAAGACACACCCGATTGAAGGGCTTCCGATTCGCTACCACATGGTGCCACCTACACCCAGCACTTTGCATACGCTTGGTGCCGCCTTAGATCACATACCACGCGAGGCAGTTGCTCTTGGATTTCCCGATATTCAGTTCAACGCCCCCGACGCCTTTGTACAACTGAGAAGAGCGCTAGAAAACAGCACTGCAGAAATCGTATTGGGCCTGTTTGACACCGATCGGCCTGACAAAGTTGACATGGTCGACACCGACGATGACGGCAAGGTGCGAGAAATCATCATCAAGCCAACACACACAGAACTAACGAGCTCCTGGGTCTTAGCCGTATGGCGCCCACGCTTTACCACATGGCTGCGCGAGAATTTAGCGCGATTGGAGAAAAACCATGCCGGTGAGCTTTATGTAGGCCATGCCTTGCAAGCCGTCATGGCCGAAGGATGGGAAGTGCAGAGCTTGTACTTTGAAGGGGCGAAATTACTCGACATCGGCACACCAGAAGATCTTCAACGCGCCGCGAGCTTTTTTGATAATTAAAGGCATTGCGCCCAGAACTCTGATGGTGGTTTAAAGACGCATTCAGAGTTCCGGCAACGGACGCGACCAGTGGGACTACACGGTCAATAAACGCACTAAGCTCTGGGCGTGATTTGCCGCTTCTATTCCACGTTCGGTCAAATAGCCACCATCCACTTGATCGGTCAAACCTTTCTCAAACAATCGCGCAGCGGCAGCGACAGCGTCTTCAGCTGCTTCGTGCGCGTGTACCTTGATGCCGGTTGTGGCCATTGATTCAAGATTAAACTGGCTAAGCAATTTTATTTCTTCCAAACTTTCGTTCGAGCACATCATAAAGGTCCTTTTGGTTTCTAGAAAAGCTCGGTAGTTGTCGCCTCACACACCGAGCGGAGTACTGATTACGGGCTGCACGATAGGACAGTAAGCTCAGCTGGATGGCCGCTCTACTTTTTCTATCGGAGACCCCGCTTTGGACCATGCCATAAAGCCGCCCTCCAGATGAGATACTGGCGCAAGCCCCATTTCGATGGCGACTTTCCCGCTCAGAGCCGAACGCCATGCACTTGCGCAGTAGAGGATGTAGTGCTTGTCCTGATTAAACACGTCTTTATGATAGGGACTTTCTGGATCTATCCAAAACTCCAACATGCCGCGAGGACACGACACCGCTCCGGGTAACTTTCCATCGCGCTGCACCTCGCGGATATCTCGGATATCCACAAAAACCGTGTTTTCGTCTTCGAGCAACTCTACCGCCTCCTCCACACTCACGGTTGGCACAATTGCATTTGCCTCAGTAAGCAGCTCTTTGATACCGCGTGTGATGTTCTGAGCCATCGTCACATCCTGTTGTAAGTTAAAGCAAGTACTGGACTGCACCAGCAACGAGCATTATAACGCAGCTTATGACACATGACTGGGCGGCGTCCACAAAGATTTTTGACGCTCAGCTGTTAGCCCACAAATCGTAAGTTTGATACGAACACCTATAAATAAAGCCCTCTACCATCGAGGAACTCCCCTTAAATCAATCGCAAATAACCACTGCACACAAGCTTATGCTATAAGGCTTTTATGAAAGAAAAAACGCGGATACTCGGTAAAGTCGCGGCGCTGGAAGACACCATCGCCACACTACAGTCGCAGTTTGAAAAGCTGGGATTTAATATCGTTGAGGCCTCGTGGCTCAACCCCGTACCCAATGTCTGGTCGGTCACTGTTCACGATGCGGATTGCCGCTTGTGCAGCAGCAATGGCAAAGGCACAAGCCAGAAAGCCGCGCTTGCCAGTGCACTTGCGCAGCACCTAGAACGACTGGCGTGCAACTATTTTTTTGTTGATTACTACATGGGCATTCGCAAACCCGATCATACCTTTTACCACTATCCGCAAGAACGCTGGTTCCCCGCCACTGAAAGTTGGCCCGACGGCCTGATTGATGATGAGCCACTGCAATCCCTGTATAACGCAGAGGGCACGCTCACACCCAAACACCTGATTGACACAAACAGTGGCGACGCAGCTCGCGGTATTGTCGCGCTGCCGTACGTCCGAATTTCCGATCAAAAAACACAGTGGTTTCCGGTTAACTTAATCAATAATTTGTACGTTAGTAACGGCATGGCAGCTGGCAACACACGTGAAGAAGCGCGTGCTCAAGCACTCTCTGAACTGCTAGAACGACACATAAAGTTTCACGTCATCACCGAAGCCCTTGCGCTGCCCGACTTGCCAGAGGACGTGCTAGCTCGATTTCCAAACGTTTTAGAAAGCATTGTGGCACTGCGCCAGCACGGTTACGGCGTACTGGTTCGCGACGCCAGTTTAGGCGGTCACTATCCAGTGATGAGCGTCACTTTGCTCAACCCTGAAAACGGCAGCTGCTTTGCAAGTTTTGGTGCGCATCCTCGGCTTGAAGTTGCACTCGAAAGAGCGCTGACGGAACTCCTGCAAGGCCGCAGCCTCGAGCAGCTTGGCATTTTCAGCGAGCCTAGCTTTGATCAAGACGATGTTGTCAGTCATGAAAACCTCGAAACTCACTTCATCGACTCAAGCGGACTAATGCCATGGAGCTTTTTTTGTGACGAAGCCGATTTTGAATTTCATGACTGGGACTTTGGCGCAGAGCCTGTGGATGAATACCTTTGGCTCTGCAATATTTTTGCAGAAGATGGCCACGAAGTGTATATCGCCGACTACGAACACCTAGGCTTCTACGCTTGCCGAGCTATCGTTCCTGGGCTGTCGGAAATCTATTCGCCCGACAATTTAGAGTGGGATAACAACAACACTGCCTTACCTTGGCGCCACGTACTACTCAATCTCCATAACTCTGATAACGAACAACTCCAAGAGCTGAGCGACTGGCTGGAGGAAGAAGGCACGCCTGATCAGCTATCCGTTGCATCCCTCGCAGGCATCGCACCCGATGCTGACTCCCCTTGGGAAGCGCTGCGCGTTGGTCACCTGAAGCTGTGGCTTTCACTTGCTTTACAACAAACTGACGACGTACCAGAATTGTGCATCTGGGCTATAGATCTCGGGGAAGCCAGCGGTTTAGATGTACGTTTGTATCGCTGCATCGCGATTTTAGCGGGCTTAAATACAGAAGACGGTTATGAGGCTGAGCACTATGAAACCAGCTTGAAAGCGCTGTATCCAGCTGAATTACTGCGACTTGCCCGCTCACTGCTTGAAGGTAGCGTGAGGTTTCCAGGTTTGCACGACCCTAGTCTTGATCTCACAGACATGAAACGGCATAGATCCCTGATAGCCGCCAACGAGAAACTGCAGCGGGCTATGACAGAGTACCAAGCGAACAATTAACTTACGCAATGCGTTTCTGGCCCACCTCCACTACTTAAAAAATCAATTTGATCAGCCTGAAAGAACCTTCCCCTAAGCGCTTAAAGCGGCTTTATCGATGTATGCCGCGCATACAGGTACAATCAAGTAGTTTCCGCTAATTAATGACCGCCATTTTATGCGTTTATACCAGCTGCCTTTGCGCTTTCTTTTCCTAATTTGCCTATTTCTGGCACCTCAGCTTCAGGCTGCCGGTCTGATACCAACACTAGAGCAAAGTAGCGAAAGCCCTGTCACCGACGCTGAACTAGACGATCCCGCAGCTGTGCGCGAAATGGTTTCAAGACTGAGCGACGAGCAAGTTCGCACTCTACTTATCGAGCGACTCGATATCGTTGCAGAGGAAAGCCTAACCTCAGGTGCCGGCACTTCAACGGGTAGTTTTTTACAAAACACCACGATGGGCATCATCGAATCTGTCAGCGAGGCTGCGGCTAAAATCCCAGTTTTGATAGAAAAAGAGTCCCAAGCTTGGCTCAGCCTCGGAGATACTTTCATAAGCCACGGGTGGCCTTTTTTCGCCCTAGCGATGTTACTGGCTGTTGCACTGGGGGTACTGGCCGAGAATCTCTCTAAAAAGTTTATGCTACCCGTGCTTTATCGCTATGAACCGCGATTTGGTTCTCAGGGCCTACAGGCAAAATTTTTGATCGTAGTAGCTCGTTTGCTAGTCATAGCTTTCAGCATCTATATTTTTGTTTTTGTATCGCATACCTCTCTAGAGCTATTACTCGATGAGCCAGCTTTGGCTTTTGCAAAAAAAATGCTCAATACAGTCTTTGTGTTCTCGCGCATGGTTGGCGGCGTTGCAGCGTTAGTTCTGTCACCACAGGACAGCAGTCGACGAATGGTCAATCTGGACGACCAATCCGCCAAACGCATTCACTGGCACGCTATGGGCGTCGCTGCTTTGATTGGATTCACTGGCCTGGCAAAGTTTGTCAGCCTTAGTCAAGGAGTGCCCAAAGGACTCACCAGGCTTTCCTTCTGGCTAAACATCCTAATCAATTTATATTACGTCGCCATTGCGTGGCATGCACGTCATGGTATTCCTTCTTTATTGCTACTCAAAAACGAAGAAAACACGCCATCTGAAAGATGGTTTGCCGCGCGATATCCGGTCTACATTATGGTCGTCGTGGTTTCAACGTGGCTGCTGGTATCTGCGATCGTTGCCAACGGTCGCCTAAAACTAGTGGGTGATGGCAGGCATTATTGGTTCATGATCCTGCTCATCTGCGCACCAGCAATGGACTCACTTGTACGTGCTTTTGCCGCCCATTTTATGCCGCCTATGCAAGGCCAAGGCCTACTGGCCGAGCGGGCCTACGAGTCGACCAAACGCAGTTACATTCGCATCGGCCGAGTCATACTTGCCGCCTTAGTTCTCAGCTTGGTCATCGCAATCTGGGATCTCGACATCATCAAACTCGCCAGCGCCGGCTTTGGTGCTCAACTAGTTGTGCGAGTATTTGATTGCCTTTGGATCTGCCTGATTGGCTACCTTCTGTGGGAATTGGCAACACTTTGGATAAACCGCAAGCTTGCCGCCGAACAAACGGCTGCAGGTATAGACCTTGAAAACGAAGAAATTGGTGGTGAAGGTGGCGGTGCCGGCAGCTCGCGTCTGTCCACCGTGCTACCCCTAATGCGCTGGGCCGCCCAGACCATAATCGCCACTACCACATTACTGCTGGCCCTAGCCAAACTCGGTGTCGACACCACACCGCTCTTAGCCGGAGCGGGTGTTGTCGGTTTAGCAATTGGCTTTGGTGCCCAAAAACTGGTTACCGACGTTGTCTCGGGTATCTTTTTTCTAGTCGACGACGCCTTCAGAGCAGGTGAATACGTAGATGTAGAAGGCACCGTGGGCACCGTGGAAAAAATATCGTTAAGATCAATGCAACTACGCCACCATCGAGGTCCGGTGCACACGATACCCTACGGGGAAATCCCCAAAGTCACCAACTACTCGCGTGATTGGGTCATTATGAAGCTACGATTCACCGTGCCTTTTGACACCGATCTGCACAAGGTCAAAAAAATATTCAAAAAAATTGGCCAAGACGTGATGGAAGTACCCGAATTTGCACAAGATTTACTGCAGCCGTTTAAATCACAAGGTGCAATTGAAGTTGATGACGTGGGCATTGTGATACGCGGCAAGTTCATGGCAAAGCCCGGCAAACAGTTTACGCTGCGCAAAGAGATCTACCAGCGCGTACAGCAAGCCTTTGACGAAAACGGATTACAGTTCGCGCGCAAAGAAGTGCGGGTAAAAGTTGACGGACCAGCAACAGGTACGCTCAGTGAAGAAGACAAGCGCGCTATCGCCGGTGCCGCCGCTGATAGCGCGGACACGCCGCTCGAGCCGCCAGCTCAAAAGAATTAAGCTAAGGGCCTCACAATTGAGGCCAATTGGTTACTTTCTCCAGCAGCTGCTAACAACCACCGACCTAAAGCCGGTGCATGCAATCAATTCCACTATTACTTCGGCATTTCATGCAGCCAAGGGGAATCAGCGCCCGCGCGTGAGACTGAAATAGAAGCCGCTTGCTGAGCGTAGGCAACCGCACGCTCAACTGCTGCCTGTTCGGCGCCAACCAGTGTCTCTTTGTCGATAAGACCCTCTGCGCGCAATCCGGCCCACAAACCAGCAACAAAGGTATCGCCTGCACCAACCGTATCCACGACCACTGCCGGCACAGCAGGTACGGTGCTGGTAAAGTTGCGTGTAAATACGCTAGCGCCATGCTCCCCCCGCGTGACCACAACAAGTAAAGCGTTTGCATTAAGCCAAGGCTGAACCGCTTGCTCAACTTCCTGCCCCGGACATAGCCATTCTAAGTCTTCATCGGAGACTTTAATAATGTGACTTTGCGCCAACATGCCTTCTATACGTTTACGATAAACCGCTTCGTCAGTAATTGAACCGGGTCTGATATTGGGATCAATCGAAATCAATCGCTGCTGACATTCTCGCAGCAACAACGCCTCATAAGCTGCGCCACAGGGTTCGGCAATCAAGCTTATACCGCCAAAATGCAAGCCCTTAACGTCTTCGGGGAAAATTGGTAGGTCTTCTTGCTTTAGCGAGAATCCGGCAGTATCAGAAAAATGGAAACTGTAACTAGCTGAGCCATTATTTAAACTCACCAGTGCCAATGCAGTTGGCAGATCACTACGAGGGCAAAGCTCATAAGAGACGTTTGCCTCTTCGAGCGCGCTGCACAGCATCTCTCCAAAAGCATCATTCGACAGGCAACAAAAATACCCACTGGCTTCACCCAGTCGGCCCAATGCCTTTGCCGTGTTAAACACGGCACCGCCAACCACAGGCGCAAACATTGACTCACCCTGCTCAGAAGTTCTTGGCAGCATGTCAATCAGCGACTCACCACAACTAATAATCATTACACATCCATCCCAATATATTAAGCATTCGTCAACGCGCGATTGCTATCAATTAAATATTTTGCATATAGCGGCAAACTCGCCGCACCAAGTGCTTTGGCACCTTGACCAACACTGCCCTCTAAAACCTCTGGCAGCTCTAGCCCAGGCAATTTAAGCGCTGTAACTTCTTTGACAGTTGCTGCTGTCAATATTGAGCGCACGCGTTGAGGCAATGCGCCGTCTATCATTGCTGCCTCAAAATCAATCACCGCTGAGGCTGCAGCGATAGCGCTCGCCAAGCTCCTTGCCGCCGTATCAATCCACGCACTTGCATCTGGTTCAAAATCGGCCCAATCGCTACCTTCTACCCACAACGTTTGTGGATTACAGCCTCGTTTTATCAACTGCCTTTCAAGCGTGATAATAGAGGCGTCGTTGACTAGCTGCCGCCCAGTGCCCATCGACATTGAACCTAGTGCACCAGCGTTGCCACTGCGACCTGGGTACAGACACTGATTGATCACTATTCCGCCACCCACAAAAGAGCCTATGTAAAAATACACATAGTCGCGCAAATGACGGTGATGCCCAAACGCCAACTCTGCACCACAAGCAGAGGTACCATCGTTTTGAAGATATACCGGAAAATCAAACATCTCGGCTAAATCTTGGCGCAGATCAACATCTCGCCAAACGTGCATGACTTCGTCAGCAGACCCAATTGCTTCGCTCCACTCCCACAATGCAAAAGGAAGCGCTACACCGAGGCCGGCAATTCGAGAAATTTTCTCGGCACCATACGCCGCTTCCAGTTCGGAGAAGCTCTGTTCGACAAAATCAGATAACTCATTGGGCTGCGGCAGGCAAAAAACTCTAGTACGCTTAGCGATTACCTTACCCAAAAAATCAATCAAAACCAGCTCAGCGTTTCGACGACCAACTTTTAATCCAAGAGACCAGGCACCATCCGGATTTAAGGACATAGGCACTGAAGGTTGGCCAACGCTTCCGCGAACAGGCTCGCCGCGCATCAACAGCCCATCAGCTTCCAGCTGACGCATAATCACCGACACAGTCTGAGCCGACAAGCCTGTCAACTGCGTGATGTCTCTCTTGGCCAAACTACCGCGCTGATGTAAAAGCGATAGCAACAAACGCTCATTCTGCGCGCGCATCCCTGATTGATTCGCGCCGCGCACCGGTGGTGCCGAATAGCGCTCTCGACTTTTCTGCATGCACGCCCCTGTTAAACCGCTCAAAACGCATTGATGTAAAAAAGTGTCGACCTACAAAAAACAAAAGTGCCGCGTGTAAAACTACCCGACTCTAAGCTTTCAGGCGGGCACAGGCACTTAGCGCACAGCCCTACATTACGCAAACATCATCCATTATGAAGCAGCGCCAAGTCAATTAATAATTCTCAGTGAATTATTAATCAATGCGCACTCCCTCTAAATAGCTATTCGAAACAGACCAGAGGAAAAAACAGCGCAAAATTGTGAGTGACACCGAGCGCGAAACTCTTCCGGCAAGGCCCATTTCGCGAAACCACTGCTCACGCCTAGTTGATGAGACCAACATTGACGCCCTTACAGGGATAAGAACTTAAACGAGTGACGAAAACCGGAGCCAAGCCAAGCCAAGCCAAGCCAAGCCAAGCAACGCTTAATTCAATTTGGCGTAGACACTATCAATAGCATTAAAGATTTCAGCTTCACCGCGAGCTCGCGGAAGCTCACTATACATTCTAAAAAACTCATCAATGGATAACTGAGTGTTTTCATCATAAACGCCGTCAATTGTCGCGTTATAGAGATCGAGTTTGAACAAACGCCACTGCATATCTTTAACTATCGTTCTCGGCTCGACAGAAGCCAGATCAGGATTCAACAATACAACTTCTGCACGGCTATCTTCTGCTTCATTCACTTGAACAACGACCGTATCAGCAGGCTTAGCGACCTCGACCTCAACTGCACTTTCAGCAACAAAGCCACCTTCAGCGCTTTCACTTATTGCAGCCTTCGCAGTTAATACTTCTTTCAGCTCAGTGTCGCTCATATCGGGCACTAGCAACAAAATGCCTTGCTGCTGTAATTCTGCTCGCTGAGCTTCTAAAACGACTTCCGCCGCAATCACAGCCCCAGGGGCAAACTGGTAGCTCTTACAGCGTTTGTCGTAATCAGCAAATAAGTCAGGCAAACGCGCGAGTGCAGCAGCGCCCAAAGAAGCAGCATGCTCCGCTGCCGATCCAAGGCGCACACCTTGAGACAAACAGTACTGCACTTCTGACGCTTGTAACATGAGACCAACACCTTCTGGTGGCACGACTTCTTCAGGGCTATTGGTTGAAGCTATTTCTGAGAACAGCCCATCACTCTGGTACTGCCTGAAACCATAAAACGAAGCACCTACCAGAGCCACAAGCCCAACAACAACCGAGGCTCTTGTAAAGAAGCGCCTTTTCGGGCGAATAGGTTTTTCGATCCATACAGGAGGTTTGTTTGGGCCTTTTAAAGTCATTGGCGACGAAGCGATCTCGCCTTCAGAGCAGACAGGAGGCGGAGCAGGTGCATCGCCATCAAATGCATCTAAAAAGTGGCTAGCAGCGTCTGTCGTCGCTTTTCCACTATTAGAAGCAGCAGTCACTCCAACGCCTGTCAATAAAACGGGGGAGTTTTCACCGAACACTTCAGCTCGATCAACCCAGTCGAGTGCCGAGACTCTATTAGAGTGGTCCGTATAGTCGAAAGCTTCGATATCCGCGACCACGGTCGCGTCAAGCGTATCTTCAAGGTGGTCCTCGGGAGTAGTGTCATCGCTCACCACAACAGATTCGAGCAGTTGCTTATCGGTATCTGTTGGCAAAGTCTTATCTAAGACTAACGTCGCATCAAGATAGTCTAAGTCAGAAGAATCTTCTTCGGCTTCGCTCGCCAAGTCTTGGCAGGAAGCCGCCTCGCCTCGATCGTCCATCTTGAGGTCCATTTAGTCGTCTTTTTATAGAGTACGAGTCTAACTGCTAGCAGCTGCGCAGACTAGCCAACAGCAGCCAAAGTGTTCCAAATAGGTTACAAAAGAAACGAGCAATATACCTCACCACCACTTAAAGCCAACATTCAAGCAAAACACTAAGTGATATAAATCAATCAGTGACATACATTTTTAATACATAAAACAGCTTGAAACGGCTTTTATTTAGTCTCAAAAGCATAAATATATCAGTATTGGGTGATTTCTGATTGGCGCGAAATAGTGCAGCCACGTAAATTTACCGCACATGCATTCAGGTAGTGAAGCTCAGAACCGAGCCGAGACCCAAGCGCATCGACGAGAGTCAGTAAACACAGACTTCTCTTTCTAAGCGCTTGACGCACTGCCTAGCTGTAGTTGTTAGAAACTGATCGTGAGAGTCACTGCTTGCGATCAGTGGGCATCGACCGGTACTTCGGTTCGGTCGATGCCACCCTTAATTTACGACTTAGACAAACACTGTTGAGTGTTCGGTCTAATCAAGAAGCTGTCACTATTTATGAGTATTTTGCATAAGACTTAAAGTAGCGACCTCGAAGTGCAATTGGACTCAAGAAGACGACACATGCACAATAGAACCGGATCAGACATCTCGATTTAAACGGGATATCTCAAAGCAAAAAGTCGATCAAAGGACTGCAATAGTAAAACGATCAAATCGTACAACTGCCGACCTAAGCAGCAGTACTTGGATCTAGAGCAAACGTCATAAAACAAGAAATATACAGCCAATAAATGATGTATATGTACGCAAATATGTGTTTTTCGTATTTGCGAGAAATGGCAAATTCAATAGAATTGGCCATGTCACTCAGACAAATAATCATTGGTTTCGGGGAGAAACACATGAAAGCACTACGTAAAACAGCTTTAACTATGGCACTCAGTGCAGCGATGGCGACCACTGCTTCTGCTGCAGATGAGCTAACTATCGCCATTGTGAACAATGGTCACATGATCAACATGCAGAAAGTTGCAGAAGCCTATACTGCCGACACTGGCGTGAAATTGAACTGGGTTTCGCTAGAAGAAGGCGTTCTGCGTGAGCAAGTTACCTCCGACACTGCAACCGGCGGTGGCGAATACGACATCATCAATATCGGCATGCAAGAAGCACCTATTTGGGGCGCGGCTGGATGGATAGAGCCACTGAGTTTTAGCGACGCTTACGATGTCGACGACATGTTGCCAGCAATGCGCAACGGTCTTTCTCACGAAGGCACCCTCTTTGCGGCACCTTTTTACGGTGAGTCTTCAATGGTCATGTACCGTAAAGACTTGACTGATGCTGCCGGTGTAGAAATCGCCGATAACGATTCTTGGGACAACGTGAAAGCCGCAGCTGCCGCTATCCACAACCCAGACGATGGCGTATACGGCGTATGTTTACGTGGTAAGCCTGGTTGGGGCGACAACATGGCTTTTGTCACTACCGTTGTCAACTCGTTTGGTGGTGCTTGGTTCGATGCTGACATGAAGCCAACACTAGAATCTGATGAGTGGAAAAACGCCATCAACTTCTACGTTGACCTGCTCGGCGAATACGGCCCTCCAGGATCTGAAGGTAACTCCTTCAACGAAATTTTGGCACTCTACAACGAAGGCAAGTGTGGCATGTGGATCGACGCAACGATCGCAGCTTCATTTTTGACAGTAGACGGTGTTGCATACGCTCAGTCGCCTAACGCCGGTAACCCAGTGGGCGCTAACTGGTTGTGGGCATGGGCAATGGCTGTTCCAGCTGGCTCGCCTAACGCAGAAGCCTCAATGCAGTTCATCGAGTGGGCAACCTCTAAAGAGTACATCAAAGCTGTTGCCGATCACGCTGACTTTGGTTGGAACAAAGTACCCACAGGTACACGCGCTTCTACATATGACTACGCTGAGTTTCAAGCAGCTGCACCATTTGCCGCCGCAGAAAAGGCAGCTATTGATTCCGCAGCTCCTGCAGCTACCGACCTAAAACCATATGTTGGTGTTCAGTTTGCTTCAATTCCTGAGTTCCCAGAAGTTGGTTCAGCGGTTGCACAAGAGATAGCCGCAGCCCTATCTGGCGCTAAATCAGTAGACGACGCTCTAGCAGCATCACAAGAAGCTGCAGATGCGATCATGCGTGAAGCTGGCTACTACTAGTAAAACGCTTGCTCACGTTAGCTTTTACTCTTAAGAAAGACCCGATTTAATTTATAATCGGTAAAAATGCTCGGTGACTCGCACCGAGCATTTTGAAGTTCAAAGTACTTTATCTCTGATAAATCTATTCAAATAGACTCAGCTTTAGTACCGTTAGTTATTAGTTACATGCCACCAAATCAATAGTTTGCTACATATTTAGCAATAATTTTCCCACTGCTTTGTAGGGTTTAAAGAGCCATGTCCAATAGAACGGTCCCCCGTTTATTACAAACACCAGCCGTATTGTTATTGCTGCTGTGGATGCTAGTCCCACTCAGCATGACGATATACTTTTCGTTCATTCGCTACGTGTTAAATAGCTTACGTCGTCCCGAATGGACAACCCCGGCCCTCAGCAATTGGCGTGGGTTTGGAAACTACGAATACGTATTGTTCCATGCCAAAGATTTTTGGTTTGCGATACAAAATAGCGTGGTGATAGTTTCAAGCATCCTTATCTTGACTGTTGTCCTAGGCTTAGCCCTTGCGATGCTTGTAAATCGGTCGTTTCCAGGTCGCGGCATAGTACGCGTTCTGCTGATCTCGCCATTTTTTGTAATGCCAGCCGTCAATGCAGTGCTTTGGATCAACATGATCCTCGACCCAGTCTTGGGTTTAAACGGGCTTGCAGTTGGCGCCATTAACGATATGGTCGTGAATCTCAAAGACTTCCCTGTAATAGGATCATTCTTTGCGCTGTGGCCACAGTTTGAACCAGTATCATTCCGTGCAACGCAGACCTCGGCCTACGCAGTCATCATGATGGTGACCTGGCAATGGACACCATTTGCTGTGCTGATCTTTATGACATCCCTGCAGTCAGAAGATGAAAGCCAGAAAGAAGCAGCCATTCTCGATGGTGCCAATGCATGGTCGAGATTCCGCAATCTCACGGTGCCACACCTGGCAAGACCTATCGCAATTGTGGTGATGATTCAATCGATCTTCCATCTGTCTCTCTACGCTGAAATTGAAATTGTCAGTCGAGGAAATGGAAACAAGAACTTGCCGTACTTAATTGGCGAGTTCACGTCGAACAACATAGGCGCCGCTAGCGCAACGGGCATCTTCGCCGTAATACTCGCCAACATCGTAGCTATTTTCTTGCTACGCATGGTTGGCAAGAACATGATGGATTAAGGAACGAACATGGCAACTATCGATCAACCATCTAAGTTCGGAAAAATCTTTTGGCCTGTGCTTGCATGGACTATCGCACTGATTTTTTTCTTCCCTATATTTTGGCTGGTTCTCACCAGTTTCAAAACCGACGCTGACGCAGTAAAGCCTGAATTTCTATTCTCGTTTACACCGACGTTAGAAAACTACACCAACATGACACAGAACTACGATTATTGGCGTTTCGCTACTAATTCGATAATCACGGCGTCGTTTGCCACCTTGTTTTGCCTATTTGTGGGTGTGCCTGCAGCTTACGCTATGGCCTTTAATCCTACGCGTCACACCAAAGATATTTTGATGTGGATGCTATCGACAAAAATGCTACCAGCTGCTGCAGTACTCTACCCCATGACATTCTTAACCAAGAATTTCCTAGGCATTTTTGATACACATTTTTTGATCATCTTAGTACTTTGTCTGATCAACTTGCCCATCGCTATCTGGATGTTATTTACCTATTTTAAGGAAATTCCAAAAGAGATCATCGAAGCAAGCAAAATGGATGGCGTCACTACTTGGGGTGAAATCAAAGACATTTTGGTTCCGCTCGCCTGGGGAGGCGTAGCTTCAACCGCACTTCTGACCTTCATCTTCTGCTGGAACGAAGCCTACTGGACTGTTCGCCTCACCACGACTGAAGCTGCAACGCTGTCAAAACTGATAGAAGGAAATCGAGCACCAGAAGGCTTATTTTTTGGTCGACTGTCAGCTGTTTCAACTGCTGCTGTGGGGCCCATTGTTGTGTTGGGGTGGTTCTGTCAAAAGCAGCTGGTTCGCGGCTTGACTTTCGGAGCTGTTAAGTGACGTTCAACGCGCTTTTAGCACACAACTTCACTGCTGTTACGGGCAAGCTTTCTATCGATCGCTTCGCCCAAATAGCTGCTCAACCCAATAATGCCGCTGGCGTTAATCGTAAATAAATTTTATGTCCATTATTGAACTTGAAATTGAAAAGGTCGATCGAAGCACTCGATCTATCCGCTATCTCGAGCACGGATGGCCTTCGGATCTATGCAGGTGGCACGCTCATACAGAGTATGAGTTACACCTAATTGTCGAGACACGTGGCAAAGCTTTTGTCGGGGATTACATTGGCGACTTTAAAGCCGGTGACCTCTTCATGACTGGGCCGAATCTGCCACACAACTGGATCAGCAATCAAACCGGATCTCAGCCTGTAGATATTCGAGACATGCTAATTCAGTTCAGCCACGAAAGCGTTGAGAAACTAGCAGAGGGCTTCCCGGAGTTTTCGCAGGTATTGAAACTACTGCAACTCGCAGAATCCGGCATTTATTTCGAAGGCTTCAATGCGACATTTGCTCGCGGACATATGGAAGCCATTCGAGACAACAGAGGCGCCGAGCGCATCCTCGCTTTTGTACGTTTTCTGGTCAGGCTGCACGAACACGCAGAGAAAAAATCACTGTCGGTCAATAAGTTAATACAACCCGCCGGTGGCAGTAAACAAGCGCGTATAGCGAAAGTCGTCGACCACGTGACGGCAAACTACTTTGAAGTCTTCTCAGTTGCTCAAGCAGCGGAAATGGCAAACATGACAGAAATTACGTTTAGCAGAAATTTCCATTCTGTTACCGGTCACAGCTTTGTAGATTTTTTAAATAGAATTCGTATTGGTGAAGCCTGCGGCATGCTCTACGCGTCCGACGAGCAGATTACCTCAATTGCACAAGAATCCGGGTTTAAAAATCTCGCTAATTTTAATCGACATTTTCTTAAAGTGAGAGGAATGACTCCTTCAGAATATCGAGAGACAGCACGTAAAGACCTCGCACCAAAACACGGGCCCCACCATGACTAAAGTGCAGCTTGATCAAATAACGGCGAGCAAGTACGACAGATCTGCATGCGAAGTTGGCGTTGTTCACTTAGGGTTTGGTGCGTTTCATCGCTCGCACCAAGCAGTCTATCTAGACGACTATATGGAACAATCCGGTGACCTCCGCTGGGGCATCGCTGCGGTAAACTTGCGCGAATCAGAAGCACAACTTTTTCAAGCGGCTATCGACGATAACAAACACCATGATGGCTATTTTTTAAAATCATATTCTGCCAATGCTGACGTAAAATTGCGTCGTGTGCGAAGCCATGTAAAGTTTAAAGATTGGAGTCTCGCAACTACAGAATCTGAAGCGCTGTTGTCACTACCATCAGTGCACCTAGTAACAATTACCGTCACTGAAAGCGGATACTACACTGACCCCAATGGCAACTTGAACGTCGAAGATCCGACAATCAAGATTGAGCTATCCGGAGAAAGCAAGAAGAGCGTCTACGCTTACCTACGCGAGGCTCTTGAAAAACGTGTGGCCACTACTAATGCGCCTCTCACGATTGCCTGTTGCGACAATATTCGTCAGAACGGCAAAATGCTTCAACGCAATTTGTTGTCGTATTTGCGAGCGTGTAAACAGCATGAGTTAGCTACATGGGTAGAAAACAATGTCGCTTTCCCCTGCTCTATGGTCGACCGTATAACACCGCGCAGCCCCGCCTCGCTCAGCGAAGAATTTTCAGCACTTATAGCTAAGCCCGTCACCTCTCCGGTGATGGCTGAAGACTTTTCTCAGTGGGTGCTCGAATCAAAAGCGGCCGCTGACATGCCCGATCTTGCACTTGCAGGCGTAACGGTGACAACAGACGTAGACCCCTACGAAGAGACAAAAATTAGGGTGCTAAACGGTGGGCATACTGCATTGGCCTATCTAGCGGCGCTAGAAGGTGTTGAAACCTTTGATGCAGCGATGCGCGTACCTCATTTGTTAGAACATTTCCAGAATTTTGAAACCCAGGAAGTTCTACCAGCACTCACACTTTCGCTGCCATTTTCTAAAACCGATTATTTAGAAAAAATTGTTCAGCGCTTTAACAACGCAGCCATCGGCGACACTGTTGCTCGAATTTGCGCAGATGGCATGGTTAAGTTCCCGATATTCATCCGCCCCACCCTTGAGAGCTGCCTGAGACAAGGCATCATGCCAACGTATTCGATACGCAGTATAGCAAGCTGGTATGTTTTCGCTCTTCATGTCGATGCGGGCAAGATTGGCTTTAAATACATGGAGCCAAGCTGGAGCGATTTAAAGGTATTGTTGCGAACAGATGCCTTTGTCACTAACCACCAATTATGGGGCGATTTGCCCACAAACCATCCAGAATTCGCCGATATGTTGCGGCGTGAAATAAATGATATGGAGTCAAAATGGCCAGTCTGACATTACGTGATGTGCGTAAAAACTACGGCGATGTGCAAGTCATGCACGGCGTCGATCTCGATATCGTAGACGGCGAATTTGTTGTCTTTGTAGGGCCTTCCGGCTGCGGTAAATCTACCTTGCTTCGCATGATTGCAGGCTTGGAAGAAATTTCCGACGGCACAGTAGCAATCGGTGACAAGGTAGTCAACGACGTAGCGGCCTCCAAGCGTGGCGTTGCGATGGTATTCCAGACATATGCGCTTTATCCGCATATGACCGTGTATAAAAACATGGCGTTTGGCCTTAAACAAGCCAAAACTGATCCTGCAGAAATAGACAAACGCGTAAAATCTGCTGCGGAAATTCTACAAATAAACGATTACTTAGAGCGCAGTCCTCGCAACCTCTCCGGTGGGCAGCGCCAACGAGTCGCGATCGGTCGAGCGATCGTTCGTGATCCAGAAGTGTTTTTGTTTGACGAGCCACTCTCTAACTTAGACGCAGCACTTCGTGTACAGACGCGTTTAGAAATAGCGCGTCTGCACGAGCGACTCAAAACAACCATGATCTATGTCACGCACGATCAAGTCGAAGCGATGACACTGGCCGATAAAATCGTCGTTCTTAGGGACGGCCGTATTGAACAGGTTGGATCACCGATAGAGCTTTATGAGCGCCCAGCAAATGCATTTGTTGCTCAATTTATCGGAAGCCCAAAGATGAACTTTTTCTCACCAACATGCCTCACCGCCAACGGTGCCTCGCAGCTTGGCAGAGAAGTAACGGCAGACATGGAAGTAGGCTTTCGCCCAGAACACCTCGTGATGTCAGATTCAAATGCCGTAGTTGAAGGCACATTAGAGCTAGTTGAAAACCTAGGTGAATATGCACTGGTTCATATGCTCTCAGAGTCCAAAGTAGAGTTTATAGCCAAAACAGAAAAGCCACCTACCGTGCCAAAAGGCTCAGTCATTGGGTTTAGCATTAAGCCAGAGCTTGTGCACTACTTCGACAAGAACTCGGGCGCGCGATTGGACTAATACAATCTCCGCAGCCCCCTAGAAAAGCAGGCACCATCGGGAATAACATTGACTTGTGTTATAAATTGGATCTATAAATTATGGTGAAGCGAGCAATAGCTAGCCTATCGGAAGATTCCATAACTGCGGCCACTATAAAGGCAACACAACCTGATGGTGCTCAAGCTTTGATCTGAGATCCTCTTGCGATGACACAACAGCTGCATGACACCAAGACGTTTTTCATGAACGGATGCAATCTAATGAGCAACATCAATAGTCGCCATGAAAGTGCCAGCAAAGTAATAGCCGCCTGTGTCTAGCTTGACAGATCTCGAATATGAAATTACCGATCGCAGCACGGGATCGATCCGCTATCTTGAACACGGATTTCCCTGTGAGCTAGTGCGCTGGCACCACCACGAAGAATGCGAAATACACCTGATTGTCGAGACAACTGGCAAGGTGTTTGTAGGAGACTACATTGGCACCTTTGAACCAGGGCAGCTCATTCTCACCGGCCCGCACGTTCCACATAATTGGATCAGTCGCATGCAGGATGACGAGGCGTGTGAACTACGCGACATGGTGATCCATTTTCAGCAATCTGTAGTTCAGAAAAGCGCAGAGTTGTTTACCGAGTTACGTGAACTCGAACCTCTTTTTGAGCGGGCAAAATCAGGCATCGCATTCAATGACATACCACTCGAAGAAGCCCAACACTACATGGCTGGCATTCGCGAGAGTAACGGCTTAGCACGCGTAGGTTTATTTTTAGATTTCCTGAATCGGCTGAACCAGAGCCGAGACTACCAACTGCTCTCTACTGTGCAAATGCAATCTAGCGCAGATGAACATACCTTAGAGCGCATCAACATAGTGGTCGACTACGTGATGGACCACTATCAAGGCACGATAACGGTACAGGAAGTTGCTCAACGCATAAACATGAGTGAAACGCATTTCTCGCGTTATTTCCGCAAGGCGACGGGCTTGCGTTTTATCGCTTTTCTCAATCGTATTCGCATACAACGAGCCTGCGAGCTGCTCAGCTACTACGACGAGCAAATCACCGCTATTAGTTATGCCGTGGGCTACAACACTTTGGCCAATTTCAACCGCCAATTTCACGAGTTGAAGGGCGTCACTCCACGAGAATATCGCAGCGCCTCAAGAGAGCGACTCGTGGGCGACGAAAAAGCACGTACCAAGCCAAAAGACACACCGCGCTAAGCCAGATTACGCGCCCTATCTCAGTTAGGTTTAGTCGCTAATCTCAGAAGCGCATCCACCGAGCGAATACCGATCTGAGCGATTTCCCCCGCGTCAAACAGCTCAATCGCAAGGCAACCCTCCAGCCACAAACCATCAAGCTGTGCGTTGACCGCAACAGCAATTTGCTCTACTTCGCGGGCGCTATACGATTGCTGTTGCTCAATTAAAACGTCTTGTACCAAGCGACTGCACTCACGGCGAAAATCTAAATATGACTCCTGATGCACTTGAGCAAATGCTGGCATAGAGCCCGTTAAACTAGTAAACGATGCCCACAATTGATGCTGTTGTGCTGACATTACCGGCGCACTCAAAGTTGAACGTACAAACTGGTGCAACCTCTCCACTGCTCCACCCTCAAAATCTTCTAGGGAATCGACACAATGCTCGGTCATCTCACGCATAGTATGGCGATAGGCCTCGCGCAGCAGCTCATCTTTACCGGGAAAGTAATGCCTAATCAGGCCTGGAGTCACTTCTGCCACGGCTGCGATTCGGCGAACCGTCGCCCGTCGAATTCCGCCATCTATCACGCACGCTTGCGCAGCACGGATCAGCGATAACTTTCGCTCTTGTTCCGTTCCTCTTCTGAAGCTCTTTCTGGGCTCAGCCATTCTTATGTCACCACCTAAAAAAAGAAACAAGACCTACGTGATAAAGCGGAGCTGATTGCATTCCGCTCCTAGTACAAATTGCGAAATCACAGAATTATCCATTGCACAGTTATTATACACATGTACAATAATTTTGACTTTTCCGACTAGGAGCACGCATGTCCTTGGGATGTTTTCATCGCAGCAGTGCAAGGCACCATCGCTACAGGGATATTTTGTGACGCGATGAAGACTGTGCCTGTCGGCCAGCTCGAGGCGGCACACGCCTTACATCGCCCTGCCGACACTCGCCATTGAAGTAGTGTTGCAGCTTAAAGCTACACCACTGGTAGCGACCATCATGGTTATCGACATCTACGGTGTCTTCTCACGCATGTGGCAAGACACTTTTTTAACTTATGAACCACTGCTGTTGCTGGCACTGATCTATTTGATCTTAGCTGGACTACTGACACTTATGTTTAAACACTTTGAGAACCGACTACCGGTTCGATAAGCATTTTGGAGACACTTTATTTATGCGCTTTAGCAATTTGAGTCAACGCATCAGTGGCGAAGGAGCCGAAGCTTGGGCTACACATGCCGCAGGTTCAAAAGCAAGCGACAACGGCGAAGAAGTGTATTTTCTCAGCGTAGGTGATCCCGACTTTGATACACCAGCGAGCGTTGTTGACGAAGCTATTGCAGGCTTACAGCAGGGTGATACGCACTACACCGACATCACCGGCCGTGCTGCCTTGCGCAGCGCTGTGGCAGATCGCATGAACAAACGTACCGGCAGCAGTTACAACAGCAATAATGTCAGCGTGACAGTCGGCTGCCAAAATGCTCTCTACTGCACCGCTGCTCTGCTGCTGGAACCCGGCGACGAAGCTATCGTTTTCGACCCCACCTATGTCACCTACGCAGCAGCGCTCGGCGCCACAGGTGCCACAGCGGTAGCAGTGCCCTGTCCGTCAGCATCGGGCTTTCGACCGGATCTTGACGCATTACGCAAGGCTGTCACAACCAAAACTAAAGTGATTTTTCTGGTCACACCGGTCAATCCCACCGGCGTGGTGTATAACCGCGAAGAACTACAATGTATCGTCGACCTCGCTATCGAACACGATCTGTGGGTGGTATCCGATGAAGTCTATGCCGAGCTCGTGTTTGAAGGCGAATGCCTATCTATCGCCAGCTTTGAAGGCATGCGCGAGCGTACGATAACCATCAGCAGTTTATCGAAGTCCCATGCCATGACTGGTTGGCGTGCTGGTTGGGCAATTGGTCCAGAAGAGTTTTGCCAGCACATGAGCAACCTCGCCTTGTGCATGACATATGGCCTGCCAGGGTTTGTCCAACGAGCCGCGCTAAGCGCCCTAAGTGATGACGGCAGCGATACTCGCCGTATCTGCGAAACGTTTAAACGCCGCCGCGATCTTGTTTTACAAGAGCTGGCACCGCTCAATAGCGTGCGCTGCGAAATCCCGCAAGCCGGCATGTTTGTTATGTTGAACGTGCAAGACACTGGACTGAGCAGCGGAGAGTTTGTACGCCAGCTGTACCAGCAACAAGCCGTCACAAGCATCGACGGTAAAGCCTTTGGTGACTGTGCGGATGGCAGTGTACGCTTGGCTTTTACCATCGGCGAAGATTCTCTACGCGAAGCATGCAGACGCATCCGACTATTTGTTGCTCAACTGGAGAGCAAATAGATGAAAGAAACAATTGGCGAGCAGCTGGTCCGACTACTCACGATACACGAAGTTGACACCGTCTTTGGTATCCCAGGCGCGCACACCATCGAGCTTTATCGTGGACTTGCGAGTAGTGGTATTCATCATGTCACACCGCGTCATGAGCAAGGTGCCGGCTTTATGGCAGACGGCTATGCGCGCACTAGCGGAAAGCCCGGTGTGGCATTTGTCATCACAGGCCCTGGCGTATTGAACATTGCCACACCCATGGCACAAGCCATGGCCGACTCCATCCCGATGCTGGTTGTAGCAGGCGTAAACCCACGCCCCTATCTCGGCATGGGCAGCGGCAACTTACATGAGCTGCATCGTCAATCACAGGTAGCCGACAGCTGCTCGGTGCTCAGTCATACACTTTCGCACGCCAGCCAACTCAAGCCCTTTTTAGATAGAGCATTTGCCATCTTTCAAAGCGAACGGCCAGGACCAGTGTTCTTAGAGGTGCCGGTCGATTTATTTGCGGAACCCGCAGATGAAAGCCCAGAAAACACAGCATTTGCTGTACCCAAGCCTGCGGCATCAGCCGCTATAGTCACGCAAGTAGCCAGCTTACTCAACAACGCCAAATCCCCCATGTTACTCGTTGGCGGTGGTGCAAGCCATGCAAACGCTGACATCAAAACACTGGCCGAAACCCTCGGTGCGCCAGTTGTAATGACGACCAACGCGCGTGGTGTCTTAACACCTAATCACCCGCTCGCTGTCTCTGCAAGCCCCTCGTTAATAGCTGTGCGTGAACTGAGCGCTGGCGCTGACGTGGTATTGGCTTTGGGTACCGAATTTGGCAGCACCGATTACGATATGTATGAACGCGGTGCATTCTCTGTGGAGAGTACGCTGATCCGCGTTGATATCGAGGGACGGCAACTGCACAGCGGCGTTGCTGCGGATGTGCCAGTTCTCGCCGATAGCAAACAGTTTTTGCAATTGTTGCAGCCAGAAGTCGAACAGCGCGACAACAAAACCGGAGCTGCCAGAGCCAGCGAGGCAATGAGTGCTGCCTGGCAAGAACTAGACGCTGAAATGCAGCAAGACAGCAAAGTACTGGATCTGCTACGTCATCACTTTCCCGAGCAAGCCTTTATTGGTGACTCAACCCAACTCATTTACGCAGGCAACTTGTATGGCGGCGCTCCGGCGCCAAGACTCTGGTTCAACTCCTCCACAGGCTTTGGAGCTTTGGGATATGGCGTGCCAGCATCCATAGGGGCAGCCATTGCTAGCAAAGACTGCACTGTCTGTTTGATTGGCGACGGTGGCTTGCAATTTTGCTTGGGCGAGCTTGCAGTAGCAGTTCAAGAGCAATCACATGTGGTGTTTATTGTCTGGAACAACCAAGGCTATGGTGAAATAGAACGCTACATGCGCGGGGCCAACATCGAAAGCGTTGGCGTGGCGCTGCATACTCCCGACTTTGTCAGTATAGCCAATGCAATGGGACTAGACGCCAGCCGCCCTGACAACAAGCAAGATCTTGAAGAAGCGCTAAAAAAAGCCAAATCCTCAGGCAGAGCAACATTGATTGAAGTTGACGAACAAATGGCTCGCTCAATGGAACTCTAGTGCTTGTAAGTTCTAACAACGTAACCTAATTACCCAATACAGGCCGTATCATGAAAGCCATAACACGCGCTATTTCTTCTGCCATGCAAGACTGTGAGCTGACACATATGGATCGTCAGGCACTCGATTTAGATCGCGCCCGTCAACAACATGAAGCTTACAACCAAGCGCTGAGAGATTTGCAGGTTGAAGTGATCGAGCTAGCAGAAGAAGCAAAGCTGGCAGATTCGGTATTTGTAGAGGATACCGCGCTTGTATTTGATGAAGTAGCCATCATCACGCACCCAGGTGCTCCATCACGCCGACCTGAGACAAGCAGTATTGCAGAAGCGCTCTCGAAGCACCGACCGCTACTGTATATAAAAGAACCCGGCATACTCGATGGTGGTGATGTACTCACCATTGGCAAAGACGTATACGTAGGGCTGTCGAGTCGTAGCAACGCCGAAGCTGTGGTGCAACTACAGCAGCACCTACAGCCGTTTTCTTACGCGGTACACGGCCTTGAAATGGGTCAGTGTCTACACCTAAAAACAGCGGTTACAGCACTGGATAATCAAACGGTTCTGCTCAACCCTGAATGGGTTGATGCCTCGTTGTTCCACAGCTATAAAGTTGTAACAACCCACCCAGACGAACCCTTTGGCGCCAATGTTGTTCGCGTTGGAGCGCACCTGCTCTACGGCGCGGGCTACCCCAAAACCCTCGCAAGTATTGAAGCCTTAGGTCATCAGGTTGTCGTGGTTGATATGTCTGAGTTGGCAAAAGCCGAAGGTGCAGTGACGTGCTGCAGCTTGCTTTTTGAATAAAGTGTTTACAAAAGTGACTGCTGAGGAAGAAACCACTGATTTAAAATAAACCAAACCATTCGAACAGTTGACGCCACAATCTGCATGGCGTTTGTATAACGCTTTGCTAGTTTTCATTGCTGCACAAACGAAAATAACCAGTCGCGAGCCCTCAAGATTTACCCCTGATTTAATCTCCATATTTACACCACATTCCCGTTGTATATTTCGCGCAAAGCAACACAACGGGTAAACCCCTCATGATTGAAAAAAACTCTTTGAAATCAAACACAGCCATTGCTGCGCTACTGCTCTTGGCAGGGTGCGAAAGCTCGTCCTCTGGCAACAGTTCGACAACAGGTGAATCACTTGATATTAGTGGCGCTATTTTCGAATCACGAAGCGCTGATTGTGCGGATTACGTCAACAGCTACGCCGCATCCGCGTTAGACATTCAAAACAGCACTTCATTCAGTGCCGATGTTGTCATTACGGCGACAGACGCAACATGCACTATCGTCTCGAATAGCGTGCCCAACCACGACTTCAACGATGAGTCTGCTGCTTTTGCAGGCGGCGCAGAGGGCGCAACTATTTCAGAGATAGACTCTACACTCACTGTTACTCGTAACCCGAGCATTGCCGCTGAAGCCACAGCATTGAGCCAAGAAATCAAAAACGGAGTTTTTTTAAACGGTGTGCGTTTAGATATTATATCTGCTGGCTGTTATCGCCCTGATGACACGGGGGCAGATCAAAATGGTGATGTGGGCATAGGATGCGGGTCGAGCGCTGATTGGCTATTGGACCCCTTGAGCACAACTGCAAAGTTTGGCGCGGACTTACACAACGCACACACCCAACCAGAGGGCTTGTATCACTACCACGGTAACCCCAAAGCAATGTTTGCCGATGATGTAAGCTACGGCGCGTCTCCGGTGATAGGCTTCGCTGCCGACGGCTTCCCTATTTTTGGTAGTTATTTTTACGATAGCGAGACCGGCAGTGTTCGCAAAGCGGAGTCAGGTTATGCACTAAAGTCTGGCTCACGTGAGCAAGAAGGCACGGCAATTACACCACCAGGTGATTACAGTGGTCGATACAACCAAGACTGGGAGTTCACCGACGCGGGAGATCTGGATGCATGCAACGGCATGACTGTCGACGGGCAATACGGCTACTACGTCATTGATGCATACCCCTGGGTTATGGGCTGCATATCGGGCACGCCTGACACTTCGTTTGGAACAGCAGGAGACGGCACAGACAGGCCACCGCCTCCCGGTGCATAACTTCTAAGGTGACAGGCCGAGCTAAGTTTTTAGCTCGACCAGCACCTCTGTATGCTTACTAAACGTGGCGTTGAATTTTCGCTGCATCACTCGTGTATATATTGACAATGCCCAAAATACAACACTACCTGCTGATAGCTTTGCTGTGCATTTGCAACCCTGCAACTGCGCACATCGCGGGTGTCACCGACACCCATATCAGCATTAAAAAAAACACTGTTGAACTGCTCTACACCCTACCGACCGATAGCTTACAAGAGCTCCCTGTCGATACTGCATTGAGCTTGTCTGATGCAAATCAAAAAGCCGTAAAGGACGGCTTTAAGCTAGTCAGTGACGGTCAAGCATGCACGGTAACCGCTAGCAAAGAACGCAGCTTAGAGAACATTGGCTCACAGCAATTTGCGTTTATCTACGACTGCCACCCACCGATCGACACGCTACAAATTGGCTACAACTTGTTTTTTGAGGAAAACAACTCGCACAAAAATTTTGCGCGAATCTCGCTTGCCGGACACAGCCAAAATGTGAACTTCTCTAATTCACACCAAAACCACACGGTAGAAGTGGCTGAGTTACTACAGCGCTTAATTGAGCTGCGCAAGAATAATCCCACAGCTCAGATCGAGTCCCCGTCGTCCAGCCATTACTTTTTTGTTGGTGTAGAGCATATTTTGCTCGGCTTTGATCATTTACTTTTTCTGTTGGCGCTATTGTTACTCCCTTTAAAGTTTCGCCAATTGCTCGTTTTGATTACCTCTTTCACACTAGCGCACTCCATCACGCTGGCTTTATCAGTGCTCGATATTGTAACGCTGCCTGTGCCAATGGTTGAGGTCACCATTGCATTTAGCATTATGTTTGTCGCCCTTGAAAGCGTGTTAGAGCTAAATAACTCCCGTGCTCGCATCATAGAGAAAGCCATTTGGAAAAGACGCTTAATCAACACTTTCTTGTTTGGCTTAATCCACGGGTTCGGGTTTTCCTACATTCTCAAAAACATGGGCCTTGGCGAGCAAGTAGCCGGTTCGCTGTTGTATTTTAATCTAGGCGTTGAAGCGGGCCAGCTTTTGGCCATCGCGCTCACCTTTCCGCTGCTACAGTTCCTTTTCAGGCGCTATAGCAGCATACGATGGGCACAAGCGCTAGCGTTTGTAGTCGCCTTAGTCGCACTGTACTGGCTGGCAGAAAGGTTTGAAGGCTTGTTATAAACGCACTGTGTTTTGCTCTTATCGTTTGCGTGGTTTTGCCCGAGCGGTCGCCTGCGCATTTAGCGGGTCGTCTGGCCAAGGATGTTTTGGATAGCGGCCCGCTAGGTCTTTTTTCACCGCTGGGTAGCTGTTGTGCCAAAAATTGGCCAAGTCTTCGGTGATTTGCACGGGTCGCCGCGCAGGTGAAAGCAGTTCTACTTTTAGTGTCAGCCGCCCTTCTGCAACCGAGGGGTTTTCTCTGCAACCAAACATCTCTTGCAGCTTTACCGACAACACCGGGCTGCCCTCGCAGGCGTAACGCAGTTTATGCATCGAACCGCTAGGCACAGTGTAACGACGCGGAAACCAAGCATCGAGCTTTTGTGTTTGCGCGTAGTCGAGCTGCGACGACAACACCTCCAAAATATTAATCTGAGACAGAGCTTTCAAACTGGTTTTATTTCCGACAAAAGGCTGTAACCAGTGTTCGAGATTATCGAGCAGGCTGTCGTTGTCTACGGCTGGATAAGCCGTTTCGTCAGCAGCCAATACTCGCATACGCTGCACACGTGCCTGCCATTCGATCGCGTCTTCGCTCCAATTTAAAGCACGCAAGCCCACTCGCCGCAAGCCTACCATCAGAGCCGCGGCACGCTGTTCCGGGTCGGTGCTGTGTAGAGGCTTCGCGTCGAGTACGATAGCACCGATACAGCGCTGCTTCTCCGCCAGCACACGCTCATTTTTATCGTCCCAGTCCACTCGCTCGCTAGTCTCTATTAAATGTGCACACCAGCGCTCAATGTCGCCGAGGGATAGTTCGAGTGCGGAGAATATACGCGCTTCAGTCGCACCGCCTCCAAGCTCCGCAACGACCAGCCACTCGCTTTGTGCTAATGCATCATCCGCATGCAACACAGCACCGGCACCACTACTGAGTAAATAGCGAGCCTCGCGGCCCGGTCGCCTCTTGGCGAGACGATCGGGGAACGCTTGAGCCAACAAAGCGGCAACCGACGGTCTATCGGCGGGGTTTTTGCGTTCAACTGTTAACAAGCGCTGAAGCTGTTGCGCCCGCTGTCGTGCGGGGCCATGCAAGCTCCGTAAAAAAGGAGCAAGGTCAGCGCCTTGTTGGCGTGGTTTGTTTTCTAGCAATGCAGCTAAGGCACAGGCATCAGCGGCTGCACCCTGCGAACTACCCCATAACACCATATGCGCGAGCCGAGGATGCAAAGGTAACTTGGCCGCAGCTCGTCCTTGCTCGTTCAATCCATCACCCCGCCAGAGTGAGAGTCGCTGAAGCAAGTCGCGTGCGCGATCGATTGAGGCGGTTGGTGGCTCATCAACCCAAGGTAGTGAGCCTACTTCGCTGATTCCCCATTGCCCCAATTCCAACAATAGCGGTGATAATTCTGCTCGTAATATTTCTGGCTGCCAACGTTCAGCCCGCCTAGCATGGCCGCTCTCGGCCCAGAGACGATAACAAACGCCTGGCTCGGTTCGGCCAGCTCGACCCGCACGTTGTGTAGCACTGGCTTGACTGGCCATCACAGTTTCTAGTCGTTCGGCCCCCGAACTGGCATCCACCTTTGATCGACGCTCCAAACCGGCATCCACAACCACTCTTACGCCGTCAATAGTGAGCGAGGTCTCGGCGATGCTGGTGCTGAGGATGACACGCCTAAACTTACCTTTTGCTGCCGTAGCCGCGCGCTGTGCTGCCGCATTGGCACCGCCGTGCAACCGGTGCAGCTCTGTCTGTTCAGGTAAGCGGTTTTCTAATAGTCGTGCAGTTTTTTCAATTTCGGCCACACCGGGCAAAAACACCAACACATCGCCTTGCTGCTCTGACAGCGCCTGCACGGTGCAGCGCGCCACTGCTTGAGGCAATAGGTCGCGACTTTCGCCGTGCCAAATAATGTCAACGGCGTGTTGTCGCACGGTGCAAATAATAGGCTCGGCAACACCCAAGTGTGAACACAGCTGCGTTCCGTCCAACGTGGCGGACATCAACAATAAGCGCAGATCCTCACGCAGCCCTTGCTGCACATCAAGACACAGCGCCAGCCCCAAATCCGCGTGCAAGCTACGCTCGTGAAATTCGTCAAAAACAACTACCGATACGCCTTCTAGTAAGGGGTCATTCTGCAAGATGCGCGTCAAAACGCCTTCGGTGAGTACTTCTAAGCGGGTATTCGCTGACACCTCTGTGCGACCACGCATACGCAAGCCAACCGTTTGCCCAAGCGACTCGCCCAATTGCGATGCCAAACGTGCCGCGACATTTTGTGCGGCCAATCGACGAGGTTCTAGAAGCAAGATTTTGCCGCTAAAACCCGCTTGCAACAACGTTAGTGGCAGAGCTGTACTTTTACCTGCGCCTGGTTCTGCCTGCAATACCACGTTGCTCTGTACTAGTGACTCGCAAACTTCGGTGGAAACTGCAGCGATGGGTAAGTCTGCTAGGGATTTAAGCGCTGAAGACATATAAAGAACACATACTCACAGGAGTTAAATACGGTAATAAAAAAACTACTTAAACGGTCACTTGAACAAAGCAAATCACGGGTTCCAGCAAACACGCCTTTTAGCACGATCACCGATGCCATCTATTCGCAGACAACCGAACGCCATCATAGCTCAGCAACGTGTGCTTCCATGCTTTTTGGCAACAAAACGCTGACATTTCATCACGCGAACAAGCTGATTCAACGTGCAGCGCATCACTGCGCTAAAATAGAACAAACAATCACAGGATAGCGCATGAGCCAGTCAACTCGCCCCCGCCGCAGCGTATTATTTGTGCCAGCAGACAATCAGCGTGCACTGCAGAAAATTAATCCGCAGTTGGCCGCAGACTGCATCGTCATCGACCTGGAAGACGCTGTTTCAAATGATAACAAAGGCCCAGCACGTGCGGCGCTACTGCAGCAAGTGGCCCAAATGGATACCGGCGGACGCGAACTGCTGTTACGCATCAATTCCAGTGATAGCGTTGATTATTTAGAAGATGTGGCGCTGGCTGCCTCTCTAGCGATTGACGCTGTTGTTCTGCCCAAGGTTGAGCACCCTGAACAGGTTCAACAACTGGCACAGGCTCTTCCGGCAGACAAAAAAGTCTGGGCCATGATTGAAACAGCACGTGGTGTAATCAACGCCGACGCCATTTGCAGCGCACACCCTAAGCTCGCAGCCATGATGATGGGCACACAGGATTTAGGTCTCGACCTGCAGCTGCGGCCGGGTGTGAATTCGTCGCAAATTATCGAGCACTGCTTAATGCAGTGTGTGCTGGCGGCACGTGCAGCTGGCATTGCCGCTATCGATGCTGTCTGCCCTGAATTTAACGATCTTGAACCACTGCGCGAGCAATGCCGTGGTGCTGTTGCCCGGGGTTACGACGGTAAATCAGCTATACACCCCAAGCAGTTGATGAGTATTAACGCCAGCTTTTCACCAGACCCTGCCCAGCTGGACCATGCGCACGCAATTATGGGCGCCTGGCAAGAAGCAAAAGCGCAAGGCTTGAGCGTGGCCAAGCTCGACGGTCGTATGATCGAAGAGCTTCATGCAACGCAGGCATCGCTGATATTGCAACAAGCGGTCGCCATTGCAAACTTGCACGATGGCAGCTGATAGCGCTTTAGCCTGCGCGCAACAAAAGCGAGCCTTAGGGCGTTTTTTGTGCGTTTTCTTGCACCGAGCGACGTAAATATTTGAGGTGCTTTTCTTCAGGATGCGGATAGCGCTCACGGTAAGTAAGCGCCATTTCAACATTGGCCATCAGTAAATCTGCGGTGATGCGGTTGCACGCAACGGGTAGCTCATAAAGCACGGCCAAACGCAGCAAAGCTTTGACGTCCACATCGTGTGGCTGGGCAGTCATCACATCCTCAAAAAACACCATCATATCGAGCTGACCACTGGCGATCATTGCACCGACCTGCTGATCACCTCCCAGCGGGCCGCTCCGCACAGCCGAAAGTGTAAACCCCGGATAGGCCCTGTCGAGTAAGGCTCCCGTTGTGCCCGTGGCAACAATATCGAAGGCCAGCAACTGCTCTCGATGCCGCCCTGCCCACTCGATTAAATCTGGCTTAGTATTGTCGTGCGCGATTAGCGCTATGCGAGGTTTATCGCTCATATTGTCTCTCGGAGAGTGGATGCCAACAGGCACTGGCAAAAAAAATTCCTTGTACATCGATCAATTCTATACCAAGACTTGCCGGGTATTAGCAATGTAGAAATGGATCTGTTGCTCTGTTTTTACATCAATCATTTTTTCGGGCGCACGGCCATTTGGGCACGGCAAGCTGTTAGTTGTGCCAAACAAGCGACAAATCAGCGGCCGCTCGCCGTAAACCGTACAGCCCTTGGGCCCCAAGTGCACACAATCCAATCGACTTAAGGCGGCGTCGTGCTCTGCACCCGACTTAATAGGCAGGCGTGACATTTCTTCAGAGGATGCCGTCACGGGGCCACAGCAATCATGACAACCAGGCACACACTCAAAAGAAGGAATACGCTCTCGCAATCGCGCCAACATGATTTGGTTTTTGTTCACAAAAGCTTGCCTTTAAGACGTGTAATTAACAGGGTGTTGTAACTCGGTTATTTGAAGTAGCAAAGCAGCAAAAGCTGGTGTCTCTGTGAGATACGATTCGTGCCACGTGCTTTTGATAAGTCATTTTAAACGCGAGGTAAACAGTCACTGCTTTTGTACAGTATTGGCGTTGTCACGAACATCCGCCGAGCTGCAGCTTATGCGCTTCTCAGCTAAAATATTATTAGCTTCCTACACTGCTCATATTAGCGTGTTCATCCGATGAATTTTAGCAAGTAATATTGGTCTAGCTTAGCGATAGCTTGGAAGCTGCCGGCCAAACTGAATCGTTAGACAGCTCATTGTTTCCCACTCAATTTATTATCGCAGGCCAGACCTCGAACACCTATGAATATTGTCGTTGTCACCACCATCATCAGCTCTTTGTTCTTGGTCATCGCCGCAGCTGAACCTCTGGCTGCACGCCTGCGCCTGCCATACAGCGCTATTTTAGCGATACTCGGCATTCTCATCGGCGGTGGCGCCACCTTTTTTCTCAACACCGAGCTCACCGATGCATTGAACCCCGTGGCCGAGGCCATTCTAGATCTACCTATACGCTCCAACGTATTTTTGTACGTCTTCCTGCCCACATTGCTCTTTCAAGCTACGCTAGGCATGAATTTACGTCGCATGATCGACGACTGGGTGCCGATCTTGGTGTTAGCCGTTTTGGCGGTGGTTGTCGCAACCTTCTCAGTAGGCTTCGCCTTGGCATGGGCCAGCCCGCTTCCACTCACTGCTTGCTTCTTGATTGGGGCCATAGTCTCCACCACAGACCCGTCGGCAGTGGTGAGCATTTTCCGCTCGATCGCCGCGCCTAAGCGACTTGCGCGTATCATTGAAGGTGAAAGCCTACTAAACGATGCCGCTGCAATCGCACTATTTGGTGTGTTTCTCAGTTACGTGATGATCGGTGTACCCGACCCAACGGTTGCGAGCGCGCTGTCCCACTTGCCCAACCTTATTCTCGGCGGCGTGTTGACAGGCTGGGTTGCCACACGACTAGCACTTTGGATTATGGCTTTATTTGAAGGCTACGATCGCGCCATTATTTCTGTATCAGTGGCACTACCCTATCTGGCCTATATAGTCGCAGAACAAACCATCGGAGCCTCCGGTGTTATCGCGGTGGTTACCACCGGCCTCAGCTTGAAGCTTTCTGGGCCCAGCCGTGTTTCACCATTCTGCTGGACAAACCTGCGAGAGACCTGGGACTTACTCGCTCACTGGGCAGGTGCATTAATATTTATTTTGGCTGCACTGCTCATACCGAGAATGCTGGAAGAAGTGCGAGTTGACGATGTGCTGCTGGTGCTGGTTGTTATCGTGGCTGCGATGCTGGCACGCGCAGCGATATTGTTTGTGCTTATGCCTTTGCTGACGGCTATGCGGCTCTCCCCAGTTGTGGAAGCACCCTATCGCGCTGCAATTCTTTGGGGAGGCTTGCGCGGTGCATTGACGCTCGCACTCGCACTGGCTGTCACTGAGAGTCTAGTCGTGCCTACCGAGATCAAACGCCTAGTAGGCATACTAGCAACGGGCTTTACCTTGTTTACATTGCTTGTTCAGGGCACAACACTGCGCTGGGTCATTGCTAAACTAAAACTCGATCAGCTGTCTCCGGTTGACCAAGCGCTGTCCAATCAAGTGGTGGCGGTTGCTTTGCAAACGGTACGGGAAAACATCGCTGAAACCAATCGTCGCTTCGAGCTACCGCACGAATTAGTACGCGCTGAAGCTAAACGTTTTGCGGTGAGATTAGACCAAGCCGTTCGTCTGGCAGAAGACAAAGAAACCGTGCGTGACAACGAGCGTATAACGCTCGCTTTGATCGCTCTGGCCGTTGCAGAACGTGACGCAATACTAGAGCGAGTCCGCGAACGAACATTTCCACTACGCATCGCCGAACGAGCAATTGTCGACGCAGACCGCTTGATTGATGGGGTTCGATTATCTGGTCGCTCGGGCTACCACCGAGCGGCAAAAAAGAGCGTCGCCTATCGACGTGGTTACCGTGTGGCGTTATTTCTGCACAACCGCCTGCGTTGGTCTACACCGCTGGCACGCATCATCGAAGAACGCTTTGAAGTACTGGTATCTCAACAAGTCATCTTTGGTGATCTAGAAAACTTCATCAATACTCGTATCAAACGCTTGCACGGTCGTCGCGTGGCAGAATTACTGCTGGCTATGCTCACTAGACGCAAGTCCAGAGTCACCACCGCACTTGAAGGTTTACGCCTGCAATTTCCAGGCTACGCAGAAGAACTTGGGCGAAGTATTATTCAACGCGCTGAGTTGCGTTTAGAAGAACGAGAATACAACGCCTTGCGTGATCAAAGCCTAGTTGGTGATGAACTGCATACCACACTGGTTCAAAACATCGCGTCGCGTCGAACTTTTGCGGAACAACGGTTAAAACTTGATCTCGCTGTTCAGCGTGAAGAGTTAATCCAGCAATACCCCTTGTTTGCCGACCTTGACAATGCAAGCTTGCAGCAACTTGCTCGAAATCTAAAAACTCGCTACTTCAGCTACGACACGACCTTTATCAACAAAGATCAGATTGAAACAAATGCCTTTTTTATTGTCTCCGGCGCCATCGAAATTGAATCCGCAGGCCGAGTAACGCGCTTAGGTCTTGGCGGTATATTCGGTGCAACGTCGTTTACACCGAGCAAACAATTGCGCATCAGAGCCCGCACCATTGCACCATCAACATTGCTGGTACTCGATGAAGTTAGGTTCCGTCGCCTACTTAAACGCAGCCCGAGGCTGCAACAAGCGGTGCGCGACACAGCTAAAGCTCGTAGCTCAACAGACTCTTCCGAATAGCTTTCCTTTATGAAGGCTTTTAAATAGGCAGCCTGCAGGCAAAAAACCACGACAGTTGCGTTTGCGCAACTTACTACGCCACATGGAGAGCAACGGTTTAGTAAAAAATCATCTTTTTAACTAATAAAACAAAGCCAGTTAATAATCAGCGCGTATATATATTTTTATTGCGCCAGCTACATAATTGTCAGTAAAACACAAATTCACTCCCATCACCTTTTTCTTTCTACCCTAAATAGAGGATGTACCAATTATTATCCGTACGTTAGGGTTACTACTGCAAGAGCGAGCATGCCTTACTGCTTTTCACAGGCATTTAGGGCCTGGTTACACTGCTTGTAAAGGATATTGCAGGCTATTGAGGTGGACGTAGAGCACGTGTGTAAATAAGTCAAAGGTTCAAATATTTTTTGTTACTTTATATTTTTATAAAAACACAACGACTGCTAAGAGCAAACCGTATCGTCCACTGGCCACGGATAAATCATATTATTTTTAAATGAGGTGACAAATGGCTAGAATTAAACCGAGTGCTATCTGTGAAACACTGACACAACCCCAGAAATTGCGATCCTATGGAAAAATGATCTGCGTCGCTGACTTTGGCGCAAACCGAATAGCATTGGTAGACCTTAATGGCGACGTGCAAGATGAGATTGGGCTAGGTACGCTTCATGAGCCTACAGGTGTTGCATTTATCGGGAAAGAGATTTTAACGGTTGATTGGCCACGTAGACTCCACCATTTTGACCTTGGAGGCACTGTCATCAGATCAACAACCATACCCGGCGCAACTCAGCCGCAGGCGGTTAGCCACATTCCAACAACGCAAGAGAATGTAATCACTGAGTTCCAAGATGACAAGCTAATTTGTTTAGACGATCAACTTAGTTTGATCCACTCACAAGGAACTGGCGTAACCTCGGTCTCTAGCCCCGGCCCAGATGACTTCCACGAACCAAAAGACATTCTATACGCGGAAGATCAACAAGTAGGCCCAAGCGTTTTTGTTGCCGACAGTGCAAATAATAGAGTTTTAAGAATCTGTGTACATAACGTAGATTACCTCGCCAAAATGACGCTGGATTGGAACAATACAAAAGAGTTCAAAGGAACGTCGAACTTTCGCCCAGTGGGCGTTGCCTATCACCAGAAAGATGAGGTTCTCTTTTGTGTTGATGGTGCTGGCGGAGACATCTGGGAAATTGATGTCAGATCTGGTGCAATCAATCGCATTTTCAACAACCCAGGCACTGCACCAGGACAGCTTAGCAACCCGGTCGGCATTGATGTAGTTGCCGATGATTATCTTGCAGTATCAGACTGGAACACTAATCGAGTGACCATTTTCGAAATACAATAAGCCTTATACACAATCAGCCAGATAAGGCAAATGGAGTTGCCTTTGATGCTGAGTATATGTACCTCCGAAATTTTCGGCAAAGTCCTAAGATTTACAGCTATTAAAAAAAATACAATACCACCCAACTCAGAACTAAATCATTTAACCGTAGCATTTAGACTTGGCATTTCAACACGTTTGTCATGATATTCATGGCGAATAAATTCTACTTGATCTATCTCAAAAATATCATTTTGTACACCTCAAAAATTCACAGTAAAAATTCGGCGTATTCCCTAAGTAAGTCTGACTCTCTTCAGGGCTTGGATCTAAGACACCTCTCTCATTGTGAATTCAATTCCACAACGACCTAGCTGTTTGCACAAACAGAAAAAACCTCAGTGAGTGACTGGAGTTTTCAATGCAAACAATTCGATGTAAAACATGATTTATATTCGTTTTACTTGCTCACAAAAGCTGTGATAGCTTCTGCTCACTCCTACTGAGCTAGCAAAGCAATGAAGACCACAGATGCCATGATTGCTAGTGATAACTGGAGTGACTTATCTCAATTTCACCCCATGCCAGAAATCGACCACGCCAGACTCCATGGCTATCGCACCCAGCGCTTGAAAGAGCAACTGGCAAAGTCAGGTGCGGCAATGTGTATTCTGTTCAACCCCATCAGTATGCGCTACGCCATCAACTACCGAAACTACGCACTCTTTCAAACCCACATTCCCACTACTTACGTGTTTTACCCACTAGATGGGCCGGTGGTAGCTTACGGTGCCTATGAGCCAGAACCACAAGGCTACGAGATACGGCAGGGGCAAATGGTCACCTATTTTGACGGTGGCACCGAATTAGAAGCCGCCTGCGAAGCGCTCGCAAATGATGTGATCGCGTATCTCAATGAAATCGGCACAGATAACAGGCGTGTCGCGGTGGAATATGCCACGCCCTCCGTTATACAAGCTCTTGAAAGACGCGGTCTGGAAGTGATCGATGGCGTAAAAATCAGCGAACATGCCCGCGTCATTAAATCCTCTGACGAAATTTCCTGTATGCGCTGGGCCATCGCCGTAGCGGAGCTGGGCATCAGCAAAGTCAAACAAGCCATTAAACCCGGTGTGAGCGAATTGCAATTGTGGGCACTGCTCAACTACACCAACCTAGCCAATGATGGAGACTGGCACGATGGACGTATGCTGGCCTCTGGTTCGCGAATCAACCCTTGGTTACAAGAAGCATCGCAACGCAAAATACAATCGGGGGACCTGGTAGGTTTTGACACAGATATGGTAGGCCCGAACGGATACTTCGCGGATATTTCCCGAACCTTGCATTGCGGCCCTGCAAAGCCAACGGCTCGGCAAAAGCAGCTCTACACTCTCGCCGTCGAAGAAATCACCTACAACATGAATCTAGTCAAGCCCGGTATTCGTTTGCGTGAATTCCAAAAGCAAGCATGGCCCATTCCAGAAGAGTTCCAGGCTAATGCCTACACTTGTGTGGCACATGCGGTAGGTATGTGTGATGAGTATCCGCAGATCAAACATGTCTTCCGCATGGAAAACCCCTACGACTGTGAACTGCAAGCCGGCATGGTGATGTGCATCGAAAGTTACATCGGTGCACAAGGTGAGCGTGACGGCGTAAAACTAGAGCAGCAAGTGCTCGTCACCGATTCAGGCTATGAATTACTCACAACTTATCCGTTTGAAGAGGAGTTAATGCAGTGAACCACAGTTGTATTATATCTGACCATCAGAGCCTTTGAGACTACCCATACAAACGTTTAACACATCGGCTACATTTTTACGCCGGCTTCCACCGTCACTACTGCGAGCTTTAATTAGGGCTTGTATTCACTCTGCGAAATAAAATCTATATTCACTTCGTAGTCTGAGCTCTTGTTGGGTAGCAGCTACGCAAGCGCTAGACCATGCTGAAGAGTTGCTGAACCGCAAGGAGATGCGCTGTTACGAATGTTTTACGGATCTGGCTACACGTAACATTGCAAATTACATTAAGTCTATTGCTATCTATATTTCCATAATTGAACTCGTAGCGCCCAGCTAGCTCAAATCGCCCATAATGCGTTCAGCATAAACAAACAAAAAGCGCCTTGAACGTTTACTGGATGATACATTGCTGAGTGCTTAATCATCGTTCAGTGCTTGAGAGCCATCAACTTTTCTGGGTATTGAAACAGCTACCTAGTGTATCGATGTCAATTATTTTCATCCTACGCGTAAAGCGCTATCCTCTTACAGACGGATTAAAACAGTGTCGCATTGCTGGGGTTTTGACAACACGCTATGCTAGCTAAATAACCGTTCTTTTTAATAGAAATTTTAGAGCAAACCGATATGAACAAAATACGTGCTGCGATGACCATCCCCTTTTTAGGCCTAGGCATTATAGCTATGGCGAGCATTGTCAAAGCGGACGAAGTTGGCGATGTGAATGTCGATTGGTTAGGCAGTGATATAAAAATCGAAGCGATTGAAGACCCAAAAGTGAAGGGCATCACCTGTCATATCTCTTATTTCGACCGAGGCTTAATCGAACGCGTTCGCAATGGAGAAGTTTTTTCTGACCCATCAAACTCTTCTGTAGATTGCAGCCAAACTGGTGCAATTGTCATTGGCGATATTGAGAAAGATGACGGCGGTGAAAGCGTTTTTTCAAAGCGTACATCGCTGGTTTGGAAGTCTCTGAAAGTGACTAGAATTTATGATGAGAAACACCAGACAATGATATATCTTTCACATGCGACAGAAGTGCAGAATGGCTCTGCAAAAATGGATATCTCAACGGTTCCTCTGTTTGGACAGCAAGTAACATGGAGCGACTAATTGAGTGACAACAAGAAACATCCTGTATAACGGTATAAGGTGGGCTTTCCCCATAGACTAGAACCATCAGATCGTTGAGATTTCCAGTGTAATTTACACACGGAAATCTCGATATGAAGAAAGGTACTTAGGGGCACAATTCATCAAGGCCATTAACAGTAATCCCCCCTTCAAACACCAACCACCCCCAAGTAACCTCTTCCTTTCCTGACATAAAACTTTTTTGCCCACGCAAATCTAACATACATCGCAAGCCCAGATTCCGCGCCAACTCAACCGTGCTATCAGCACAAGTCTCAAACACCCGAGAACCAACGCCAGCAGGCCCGTTGCGCAATGTCATCGCAAGCCTTCCGCCCTGGCTGAGCAACTGCACAACTCGCCTCAAAGCCGCGTCCTGCTCAGCCTCGTCCAAATGATGCCAAACCGCCGCGAGCAAAATAAAATCAAACGATGACTCTTTGCCCGCCAGACAATCCAGAGATGGCAAACTACCTTGAAGCCAACTAACCGATTGGCCGGCGTATGTTGTTTTAGCTGCATCTAACAACGCTGCCAAGGGCTCAACTGCTGTCACGTTATGGCCTAGCCCAGCCAATGCTGCAGCGTTTTGCCCAGCGCCCGCTGCTAAATCCAATACCCGAGCTGGTGCTGCAGGCAGATACGGCAAGAATTTTCCGTGCACTTGTTCAAACTTTAGCGCTTGGCTGCTTTTTATGAATTGCTCAGCGAACTGCTCATAGCCCTCGGTGCCTGGAACTACGTCTGGTGTGCGGCTCTTCAACGATCAGCGCTCAGTTATTTTCTGAGTTGAGCTGCAAAAGATACAAGCGCCCTGTTTGCTTCATCTCGCCTGCAAGTGTGGCGGCTTCTGGCCCGCGGCCAAAAAACACGTCAGCGCGCACGGCTCCGGTGATGGCACCGCCAGTATCTTGCGCAAACACAAGACGGCGGTAATTGCTGCCGTCGGGTAACGTGGTGTCCAGCCACAGCGGTGAGCCTAGCGGGATAAGCTTGCGGTCTACCGCCACACTGCGCTCGGTTGTCAGCGGCACATTGAGCGAGCCTTTTGGCCCTTCGCCAGTGGCCGGGCCAGAGTCACTGAAGAATACATAGCTGGGGTTTTTATTCATCAGCTCCTGCGCCTTGTTAGGATTGGCTTGCAGCCAGTCGCGGATGGTGAACAGCGAGATATCTTCTACCGGGATTTCACCTTGCTCAATTAAGTCTCGACCAATAGCTCGGTACGGGTGACCGTTTTGCTGGGCATAAGCTACCCCACGCTGGCTCCCGTCAGGCAACTGCACAATACCCGAACCCTGAATCTGCAAGAAAAACGCGTCTACTGGATCGTCTACCCAGAACAACTCTTGCCCCGCCAGTGGGTTTTTGCTGGAGTCAATCTGAGCACGTGAATAAAACGGCACCACTTTATTGCCCTCTACACGACCGCGCACACGTTTGCCTTTAAGTTCGGGGAACATCTCGGCCATGTCCACCACCAACAACTCATCAGGCACCTGGTAGAGCGGGTAGCGGTATCGATCGTCGGGTGTTAAAGAACCTTGCAACAGTGGCTCATAGTATCCAGTGATCAGGCCATCACGACGGCCGTAAGGTCCGTGCAGGCGATGCGGCTTAGCTTTGCTCTCGAAGAATTCGCGCACCAGCTCACTGGAAGGCTCAAGCGGCAATTCATCCGCAGCGGCACACCACGCTTTTAAAGCACCTTTATCAGACCTGCCCTCGCATTGTTGAGCCAATGCTTCCCAAGCATCTTTCAGATCGTCTTCTTGCCAGCCACCCAGACTGCTCCAACGCTTGGCAGCACCCACGCCCGGCTCTGAGCTAAAGATGGCACAGCCGTTTAAGCTTACTAGGGCCAGTGACACAACACTGCAGGCAGCGAGTTGTCTTAAACGGTGGCCAAGGATATTGAGGCGATTGCTTTGCTTCACTGGAATCTCGTGTTTGCATCATGCTTGCAGTATAAGCATGGCTGGTGATTGTTGTTAGTGATGATTGACCGATCAATAGTGCGGCGTCGCAGCGTCTTAATTGTTAAGGCTAAAGCCTCACCCACATAGATACTAAGAGTCATTAATCAAGGCCGATAAAACCGCCGGATTGATGGCGCCACAGGCGTGCGTATAGACCATCTGCGTCTAAGAGTTCTTCGTGGCTGCCCAGTTCCGCCACCCGCCCATCCTGCATCACCACGATGCGATCCATGCGAGCGATGGTGGACAAACGATGCGCAATAGCGATCACGGTTTTGCCTTCTACAGCTTCTTCGAGCGTACTTTGAATAGCGGCTTCAATCTCACTGTCCATCGCCGAAGTGGCTTCATCTAACAATAAAATAGGCGCGTCTTTTAACAATGCGCGTGCCAGTGCGATGCGCTGGCGTTGACCCCCGGAAAGCTTGACACCACGTTCACCAAGATGCGCTTCAAAGCCGACACGGCCCTCACCGTCCTGCAGTGTGGCGATAAATTCAAGTGCTTCGGCTTGCTCTGCGGCGTCGCGCAGTTGCTGCTCGTCGGCTTCGGGCCGGCCGTAGGCGATGATGTCGCGCACCGAGCGGTTAAACAGCGCTGTGTCTTGGCTGACGGTGGCGATTTGGCGACGCAGCCCGTCTTGGCTCAGTTCGCGGATGTCTACTCCGTCTAAGCGAACGGCACCACGCTGCACATCAAACAGTCGCAGCAGGCAGTTGACCGCGGTAGACTTGCCCGCACCCGAGGGGCCAACCAGGGCTATTTTTTCACCGGCTTTAATGTGTAAATCAAAGTCCGACAAACCCGCACCGTCACTGCGGTCGTAGTTGAAGTGCACATGGTCAAAGTGAATATCACCGCGGGTATCGTGTGGATCTACAGCGTTAGAGGCGTCTTCTAGGTCATATGGTACAGCGAGAGTTTCAACGCCATCTTCGCTGGTGCCAAGGTTGCTAAACAGGCCCATCAACATAAACGAAAACCAACCACTCATGGCAGCCAACCGAGCCGACAGCAAAGCGGCGACGACGACCACTCCAGTTGGCGCGACGTCATGACTCCACAGCCACAAAGCGCAGCCAATCAGGCACGTTGGCAGAATCCCGGCGAGTACACTGAGTAATATACGCAGCTTGAGGCTGGTGGCACCGAGCCGCAAGATAGCCGTGCGCCAAAGGCCAAAGTGCCGCTCAGCGGCGGCGAGTTCACGTTCGCCGTGGGCAAACAACTTTACCGTGGCCATGTTGCCAAAGGTATCCACCAGCTGACCATTCAACGCTGCACTGGCGGCTGCGCTTTTGCGTGCAAAGCTGCGCACCTGTGGCAAGATAATTTTGAGCATTGTCAGGTATAACGCTACCCACAACACTAGAATCAGCCCCAGCCGCCAGTCGGCTTGGCCCAGTGCTGCGATAGCGCCCAGCACTAAGGCCACGGCAAAGGTGATGGCATTGAGGGTTTCGACCACCACATTGCCAACGGCACTGGCGGTCTGGTTTTGCTTTTGCGCTAGCCGACCGGCGAAATCGTTGTTAAAAAAGCCCAAACTCTGGCCCAGCGTATAGCGATTTAAACGCCACAGTACTTGGTGATACAACCCAGGCTGTAAGCACAAGGAGTTTATACCCGCCTGCGCACTCATCAGCAGAGGGCGCAGCACCAAAAACAACAGTCCGGCCCCAAGCAACAATGCACTGTGCTCACTAAAAAACAGCTCCCGCGGCGTGCTTGAAGCACTATCAACGACCTGCCCCACCAAATAAGCACTGACCACCTCGGCTATCGCCACCAGCGCAGAGATAACAGCTTGCACAGCAATTACACTGCCCGCTCCTCGCAGCGCCCAGCGATAAAAGGCGCGCATTTTGTTGGGCGGCGCACCTTCAGCGGAAAGATAGGGGTCGGTGAGTTGACTGAAAAACTGCACGAGGCGTTGGTAAATCATAAAACGAACTGTGGCCTAGCTAGGTTAAGAATGCAGGATAATATCGATCAAGAGGCTACAGCATTTGCAGCTGACTCAATACATGACGTAAATCAGTGGGCAGCGGTGTGGGCTTGCGGCTGTCGCGGTGAACAAACACGTGTACAAAGTGCCCGTGCGCTGCGGGGCTGTCTTCGCCTTGCTTAAACAGTGCTATCTCATAGCGCACCGAGGTATTACCCAATTTGGCCACGCGCAGACCCGCCTCGATGAGCTCAGGAAAAGCAAGGCTTTGTAGGTAGTTGCACTGTGTTTCAATCACTAGCCCAATTACTTCTCCAGCGTGAATATCCAACACCCCTTGTTCGATCAAGTAGCTGTTAACCGCCGTATCAAAATAGCTGTAATAGTTAACGTTGTTGACGTGACCGTAAATGTCGTTGTCCATCCAGCGCGTTTGCAGCTCTCTAAAAACGGCATAAAACTCGCGGCTGTGACCTGTGGCTTGTGCTTCACTCATTGTGGGTTATCCGGTGCCTTGCAAGGCTGTCTGGGAGTTGAACTGCGTGTTATCTAGGTGGTGGTCGCAATACTAGCGTTTGTAGAGCACGCCCTACACTGCCGTGTTGATCAAAGAGCTGCGCATCGGACATACCAATGCCGTCACGCTCCCAATAGCTAACCGCATGTGAGCCTAGCCATTCGCCTTGTGGCTCTCGGTGCAGCACGATACTGAGATCAGCGTTAGCAAAAGTGACAACATCCCAAGGGTTGGCGTTGCGACCGTAGGCGTTTCCGCAATCCGCCAAAGGGCATATGCGCTGAAATGGGCTCACGGTTTCATTGCCCAGCAAAGGCGGCGCTTTCATCCAAAGCTTGGTGGGCCCGGGGTCAGGGTTCTCGCCCACGGGGTATTTAATCTGTGTGGCGTGAATAAAGCACGGCTGGCCATGCGCTGTTTCCTTGATGGCAAAGTCGCCCAGAATGGCATCTTCAGGTTTGCCCATATCGCTGCGGTGTGTCGGCACGTCGAGTTCGGGCTGCTTGGCCATCAACATGCCATTGAAGCTGGCACAAACCACACCCTTGGCGTCGATAATAGAGCCCGTAGCGGTGGATACCGAGCGACCCTTTCGGGTTAGCTCTGCCACGACTTTGAAGCCTGCGTGCGGCACGGGCCGAATGAGATCAATGGTGAGGCGCGTGAGGCGTTGCTCGGGCAATAAACGCTCTATGGCGCGCGCAGCCAAACCACTGGGAGGCCCAGCGTGACAGTGATCGCCTATGGCGACACCGGCGTCTGGCTCGG
>ENA-ORXM01000220-ORXM01000220.1-marine-metagenome-genome-assembly--contig:-NODE-220-length-112567-cov-12.054556_pt1 | contig 112567 bp, 105 predicted proteins | sample MGYA00237867_ERZ511480 | MGnify/ENA primary metagenome ERZ511480 (study PRJEB26309, sample SAMN06266103) | marine metagenome | isolation source: Algal blade | place: United Kingdom:Sidmouth, United...
GGTTTCCTGAAAGGAAATAAAGTATATGCCAAAGTTAAAAAAGCTGGCCTTTCAGACAAATGTGAGCTCATATATGCCTTGGGAACTAAACCTAAAACAGCTGATCTGGTGCCTTGGCAAACTTTGCCCAAGGGTGAAAGAGAGACACCTGCTTTTAAAGTGCCTACATGGAATAGGGGTATTCGTCATCCAGTTTTTTTTACTGTCCACGCCATCAGTAAGAAAGGTAAAATAGGCCCTCCTGTCCACGTACAAATAGATGAACGCAGTCCTCAAGGAAATGGAGGCGATGGAAACCAAGTTGAGGTCAGAAATAATGCGCATCGTGAAATGCAAAGAAACGCAGTATCAGCTGGACCGCTCGGTGCTGCAGTAGCAACCCGACCTGCTATTGCCGTAGCGGCAGTTCCAGGGATTTCTCCCTTGATTACTGCCCAACATAGAATTGGAATTTTCTCTGCGTATGTAGAATTCGAATCCAGAGACCCCAATGCCGTGAACTATGTTTATTCCATCGGTTCTGCACCTGGGGAAAGTGATCTTAGATGGTGGCAGTCTCTCAGACACTATGATAGGAGAACAGGATGGCACTCTATGAAGGAACTGAGCCTGAATCCTCTAGAACCATTTTATTTCAATGTGCGAGCCGCTTATGCAGCTGGTAGTGGCAATGGGGAAATCACCTCCTCGGCAGCGATGTATTTTCAGTGGGAGAATTTAGGCGCTGGAAATATTGTCTATGATTTTCCGGTGGATGGTTATGATCTGGACGGGAATTCAGGTGTAGGATGGACACCAGAAGAGATCAACGCCTTAAGATATTTTACAGAAAGAATGGATCCGATCATCCGTGAGATATACGGAAATCCTGCTCATGACATGACCTTGTCCATTGTCAAAGATGCAGCCTATACGGGTACAAATGTTTTCCTTGCAGGAATAAATGAAATCAGGACAGGCTTATTCGGAAATTGGCAGTTACTGACTCATGAGATAGTCCATGCTTTTCACGGTCACGTGTATTTCACTAATGATCAAAACTGGAAATTCGATAAAGAACTAATGGGCTTTGAAGAAGGTTTTGCGCATGCAGTCAGCTATCTATGTATGAATATATTTTCTAGGACTTATCCAGATGATGTTGTACTTGGAGATTTGGGTGACTTTTATCAGCCCTATACTTTAGCTGATTACGAATTCCGGAATCATCCTAATTTGATCACCGAAGATTTTTGGTCGGCTGGAGCAGGTATGGGTTTGGGTTTTGAGAGATACGAAATGGCTGCTTCTGTTTTCTATAAATTCTTCATAGAGAATACGGAATTTTTCACAGCAGTGAATGCTGCCTATTATGAACTACTGAATGACGATGTTCTGCATCAGCTCACGCCTACTCGCGAGATGATGATAGATCTGATCAGTAAGGTGCAAGGTCAGATAGAGAATACTGATACAGCTGTGTGGATAGATAGACAGCATATCCTTGCTTGTCGTAATGAGATAGGGGATAAGGTCAGATTACTCAGTTACCTTTACACTTACGCCACTGAATTCTGCTATAAGAATTCTATTTACCATTATCAGACTTTTCCCGATGGTAATGACTGGACATATAAATATGGTACTGCGGATGAACAGCTACATAGCTATAATGATCGTGTAGGTTTCTATTGGTTGAAAAGAGTGAGGGATGGCGTGACGATTGCTTCCGGGGTATTCACACCTACACCTTCCATTAATCCGCCTGCATCTCAGCAACTGGCTAGAGCAGAGGTGCATATGAGTACGGCAGGAGACAATTCTGTTTACATGTCAGAAATAGGGGATCATGTGGTCAAGCTCAATTTGCAAGAGGAATTGGAGCTTTATGAAATGGAAGTTATCCATGACCGAAGTGCAGCCACTCACAAGAAGTTTTATAGACTTTTCGGAACTGCACTCATAGAGCCTGAATACACTCTATGTGGCGCCTTTTTGAATTTGCCGACAGGCGGTCAGCTTCTTCTAGTATATGAACCAGATGCTGAGGGGAATTCAGTTTTCCCTGTCGTGCATGCAGTAGTCAATTTAAACACCTGGCTAGCCGATCTATCCAGTTGGTTTTTAAGTTTCGACGCAGGTGATGATGATCATGACAAATTCCCAATGGGAAAGGTTCGTATCGAGTATCTATCCGGGGATATGCAGAAGTATGTTGCAGTAAGAAATTTGGGTTTTGGAGATCAGAATTATGGATTGAATTGTATACTCATAGATTTTCTTGAGATGGAACGAATAGAGCAAGTTGTCTAGCAATTAGATGAATTTTTGCAATGAGAATTATTAAGTCATCTAAAGTCGCGCCCATAGTTTACCAGCAAGTTCCTTAATGAAAAAAGGATTAGATTAGTACTGAATTTGATCTATAATGAATTTAGACAAGCAAATTGATAACTCTCACTTTAATCGCTATCAATTATTATGTGGCTATGCGTTATTGATTTTATTTGCCTTTCTGTTTCTATCTTGTATGACTAAAGCTCGGCTCTATTGTTCAGAAGCAGACTTCACTGCCTGCTGCTATAAGTTTCAGGGTAAGGATAGGTTCACTTACGATTGGGCCAGTTGTACTATTAGTGAGCAAGGTCAAGGGACTTATTCAATCAGAGGGTATACCATTATATTTTATTATGATGAATTGTCAGAATTGTCAGAACGAGCAGGGGATGAAATTACTATGAAGAAAATTGCGGGTTCAGATGATTCGATTCACATGGATTTAAAAGTTGTTCAGTTGAATGGCGGTGATCCAGTGCCACAATTTAATGCAGCTATTTTTCAAGCTGGTGTTTTAATAGAGGGGAAAGAAGGTGATTACAACGGGCAGACCCGGATTAACTTACCTTACATCTATCCGGGATATGAGATTGAGTTATCCCATGTGGCTTGCTCGAGTATTCGGTTTTCCGTGAAAACCAAGGGTCATTATACAATGAAAGCAGAGCTAGAGCCAGGCCCTAAACCAAGAACTATCAATGGAGGAATTTATGAATATCGTCTATTAGAACTGACGGATGATGCCCTGATCATATCAGAATTTGAGACAGCTGCGGTTCCCATAAGAATGAAGCGCAGTAGGGACTGAGCTTGTTCGTGGCTTAAGAAATCACACCTTCTAACGCTTTATTCCAATTACAGGCTGCCTTAATAAGCTGTTAACAATGCTTTCAAATAGATATTACTGCTTATCTTAATATCCTAAAATCCTACTGATATGAGAATTCTATTCATCTTGTGCGGCCTTATGATTACCCTAAATGCGTTCGGCCAAGTCGATCTCGGCTATCAACTCCCTGACAAAGCCATTCTCGATCTGGCAGATGCACCACTACCACCGCGTCTCAGAATCAATACTGAAGCCACTAAAGGTCTATTGTTATATAGAAAATCCTACAAGTCCATTCAGGAGTTGTCAGAAGAAGAACTGCGCCTTGCAGGACTCAGGATCAATCCAGTGACTAACATTTCCAGTAGACAGCGCTACTACTATGATATGACCCTGCTTGATGTAGCGACAGGAAAGGAAACGGCTATTAAAGGCTTACCCACTGGTGCTCGACTTTCCAATCACTCCATGTCTTACGACCAACGAAAAATGGCCTTTACCAATACCACTACTTCCGGTGTGGAGCTATGGGTTGTCGATATATTCTCAGGGGAATTGAATAAACTTACAGAGGATAATCTCAATGCCAATATGGGTAGACCCTATGCATGGATGAAGGACAACGAATCCTTACTTGTCAAGGTGTTGCCAGCGCAGCGCCTGCCCCTTGTAGACACTAAGACCGCTGTTCCTACTGGCCCAACCATCTCAGTCAATGAAGGTAAAAAAGCTCAGAACAGAACCTATCAAGATTTGCTCAAGAATAAAAATGACGAAGCCAATTTTGAAGCCTTGTCAACTTCTGAATTGCATCAAGTCAAACTCAATGGACAGTCTTCAGCTTTTATGCCTGCAGACATTTATAGAGGCATGTCCTTTTCACCTGATGGTAGATACCTGATGATTACTACAGTGGATAGACCCTATTCCTATCTCGTCCCTTATAGAAAATTTCCTTCCTCGACTAAGATGTATAAGTCCAACGGAAGCTTGGTGAAAACCATTTTGGATGTACCTCTTATAGAAGATCTACCCAAAGGATTCATGTCAGTCAGAACTGGCCCTAGAAATTTCAGGTGGCGTTCTGATAAGCCTGCTACACTTTACTGGAGTGAAGCCCTGGATGGTGGTGATGCCAATGTGGAGGCAGAATATCGCGATGAGGTTTTCCAGCAAGCTGCCCCTTTTAGTGGTGCTAAGAAATCGCTGATCAAAGTTCACAACAGATTCTATGACATGGAATGGGGTAATGCGGATATGGCTATTGCCAATGATTACTGGTGGAATGATCGTAATACCAAGGCCTATGTTTTTTCCCCTTCAGATGCCAGTCAGACACCAGTCGTGATCGATGATAGAAATTATCAAGACAGATATAGTGACCCAGGATTGTTTGTAGAAAAAAGAAATAAGTATGGTCAGTATGTACTCGATATGGATGGTGATTATCTTTATCGCTTAGGCGATGGATTTTCTGAAGAAGGTATTAAGCCTTTTGTAGACAAGTATAATGTAAAAACGAAGTTCTCGGAACGCCTTTATCACGCAGATGGCGTATCCACTTACGAAGACCTTTCTTTTGCCATTGATATCAAGAAAGGACTTTTACTTTCCAGAATAGAATCCAAGTCTGACTACCCAAATTATTTTCTCAGGAATATCAGTACAGGAGAATTGAAACCTGTCACAAAATTTGTGAATCCGTTCAAGGCTATGCAGAATGTGCATAAGGAAGTCATTAATTATAAGCGGGATGATGGGCTCGACTTATCAGCGACCCTTTACTTACCAGTCGGCTATGATCATGGCAAAAAAGAAAAATTGCCAATGGTGATGTGGGCCTACCCGAGAGAATACAAAGATAAGAATACAGCAGGTCAAGTGACCTCTTCTCCACATGAGTTCACCTTTCCATATTACGGATCACCGCTATACTGGGTGATGCGTGGCTATGCAGTATTGGATGACACGGCTTTTCCGATAGTGGGAGAGGGTGATGAGGAGCCCAATGATAGCTTCAGATCTCAGCTTGTAGCCAATGCCAAAGCGGCTATAGATGCAGTGGACGTGTTGGGTTATGTGGATAGAGCTAGAGTAGGGGTGGGAGGTCATTCTTATGGTGCTTTCATGGTCGCTAATCTCTTATCGCATTCGGATTTATTTGCAGCTGGCATTGCTAGGAGTGGTGCTTATAACAGGACGTTGACACCTTTTGGTTTTCAGTCAGAGGAAAGAAACTACTGGGAGGCTCCAGAGGTCTATTATACGATGTCTCCATTCATGCATGCTGAGAAAATGAAAACACCATTACTGCTGATTCATGGTCAGGCAGATAATAATTCCGGTACCTACCCGATGCAGTCTGAGCGCTACTTCAATGCCCTGAAGGGACTAGGTGCTACAGTGAGACTGGTGATGTTGCCCAAGGAAAGTCATGGCTATTCCGCTAGAGAATCTGTCCTTCATATGTTGTGGGAACAAGATGAGTGGCTGGACAAGTATGTCAAGAATAGAAAGATGGATGAAGATGCAGCTGACCCTAAGAAAGGAGAGCCAGAGTAGATTCAGGCTCTGTATAATCTTCGAAATTTTCTCTTAGAATTCACAAAGGTCTATTTATTGTTTAACGTAAGAGATGCGATTGAAACGGAATTATATTATTAATGGCTTGACAGGAGAAATCATCCAAAACGTGAAAGCACCATTCAGATCAGAAAATCCAGACTGGACTTTCGAGCGAGCTATGGGTGCAGATCCTGAGACAGGATTGGTTTATACTGCAGATCATTGATATTTGTTGGTTTATGACTTTAAAGAGTAACAGGTCAGAATCGAGTAGGCAAAGGTGCTCTCACCCGTAAACCTCTCACAGACTCGTGCTTGAACCTCGCAGCTTACACGACTCTTCACCCTCACCCAACGCTTTTAATGGTCAGGTCAATTCATCATTTAATGATATAAATCAATATGATTATTAACTAGACTGAATTGCACATTTAATAGGCACGATCTAAAATTTGAGTTTAGTACGAGAAGAATAGTTGACCATTCTCTTCAGAAGAATGTTAAATTTTTTTCCCCTGATTTGTTTCTATTGTATCTGAAACATTATTCATCTAGATTCTTTTGTAAGTCTCTCACACTTCCATGTATGCCTCTGAACTAAGCTTTGAAGCGGTACAGACAAGGGGACCTTTTTTGCACTTATAAAGGGACATGGTTTACACTTTTTAAAAGTTCGAAATTGCTTGAAAAAGCAAATATGAGCCGGAACATCAATAGTGTAATGGAACAAAAAGTACTATTCATCAAAATGTGGCAGAGTGGAGATTACATGATGACTGCCTTGTGCGATCGATTCAATATCTCAAGAACTATCGGGTATGAGCTCGTAATTAGATTTGAGGAAGAAGGCGTAAGTTGTTTGCAGGTATAGACATCAGCACCACTTGGTAAGCATTAGTTCTCTATTCTTGTATAGAAGTGACCAAGTAAAATAGATATACTCTATACCATAGTGCTGTGAGATTCAATCTATGTCAGCTTCTATGTCAATACTTAATTAAACCAAACCTCATTTCTTTACGTTATCCTGCTCAATGGCTAGAAAAATAAGCTCCATACAAGATAAAAAGGCAGTAGACTGGAAAGGGGGCTTCAGGTCCATTAAGTATTTACCGCGATTTTTTAAAGAAATATATAGTAGCGGCCCAAGTATTTTTCTTATTAATCTCATAGGTCGCTTACTTAATGCTTTTACGCCAGTAATAGTCTTGTACGTCGGTAAGCTATTAATAGATGAGGTCATTCAGCAGACTAATCTGAAAGGCGCTGGTGACTATGGCCAGCTGTGGACATTGCTAAGTATAGAAATTACTGTTATTGTTTTCTCTGATCTGATAAATAGGGTTGTGAGTTTGACAGATGGTTTGATTGGGGATTTATATTCTAATCACTCATCGGTTTTGATAATTAGAAAGACTAAGGATTTGAGCATTAGTCAGTTAGAAGATTCTGAAATTTATGACAAATTGGAAAGAGCTCGGACTAAGACTAGTTCAAGAGTAGGTTTGATGACCAATGTGCTCGGCCAGATACAGAGCATAATCGTTGCAATTTCGCTGGTTGTTGGACTTATTTATTTTGAACCATGGTTGGTGCTGATTTTGATACTTAGTATCATCCCTTCTTTTATCAATGAATTGAAGTTCAGTTCCACTAGTTATTCCATAGCCAGAAGTTGGACTAAGGAGAGAAGAGAACTGGATTACTTAAGGTGGATCGGGGCTAATAATAAGACCGCAAAGGAAATGAAACTTTTTGCCCTGGTGGATTTCATTTCTGATAAGTTCAAGCGATTATCTCATCAGTACTATCTGATCAATAGAGATCTGGCCATCAAGAGGACGGGGCTGGGAGCTCTGTTTAACTTGCTAGGAACGTTGAGTTACTATGGGGCCTATGTCTTGATCATAATGAGAGCGGTTATAGGGGCCATAACCATAGGAGATTTGACTTTTTTATCAGGTTCATTTAATAGATTAAGGAGTAGTTTACAGATCATTTTTTCTCGATTCACCAGAATCTCAGAAAGCGCTTTGTATCTGAGGGACTATTTTGATTTTATAGATTTACCCAGTGCTGCAAGTCCTGTAAAGGCTTTACCCATTCCAAATCCTATTCTTAAAGGCTTTGAGTTCAGGTCAGTGAGTTTTTACTATTCTGATTCATCTGAAGCTGTATTGGATAATGTTTCTTTCGAATTAAAAGTAGGGGAAAAGCTGGCTTTTGTGGGAGAGAACGGCGCAGGTAAAACGACACTCATAAAACTATTACTTAGATTTTATGTCCCGAGCTCAGGGCAAATACTATTGGATGGAGTTGACATACAAGCGTATGATGAATCAGCATATCAGAATATGTTCGGTGTTATTTTTCAAGATTTTATTCGATATGAATTCAAAGTCAATGAGAATATTGCCATAGGTGATATCAATCGACTAGAAGAGAGCGGAGCAGTAGAAGAGGCAGCTCGATTGGCACTGGCTGACGAATTCATAGATCAAATGAAAAATGGATATGATCAGCAATTGGGTAAGCGTTTCGCCAGAGGAAAAGAACTGTCAGGAGGTCAATGGCAAAAAATAGCCTTGGCAAGAGCCTACATAGGAGATGCACCAGTCATGATTCTGGATGAGCCTACTTCTGCACTGGATGCTAAGGCAGAGTATGAGGCATTTCAGCGATTCATAGGATTGACCAAGGGGAAGACGAGCATCATCATATCGCATCGTTTCTCTACAGTGCGGATGGCAGATAGAATAGTCGTATTGAAAGATGGGACGGTATCAGAATGGGGTACACATGATGAGCTTATGGATAATGATAAATTATATTCTGAGTTGTTTACTTTGCAAGCGCAAGGTTACCAGTAAGTCAGCCTGAGAAGTGAAATCCTAATTGAAACTAATCCAGCCAGATGCAACTTGTTAGAAAATTGAACTTTGTGTAAACTCTTAGAGTTTTGAAGTAATTATGAAATTGTGATGGATGGCTCTTCTATGGGTACTATTGTCAGCTATCCATAATGATTATCAGGGCACTCTGTGATGAATAGAGTATTCTTTTAACAAGCTCTTATCAGTTCTATCCTGTAATAGTATGTTTTAAGCAGTAATTTAGTAGTATGATATTATGTATGAGAAAATTGATGGCTATTGTATTCCTGGTTACAATGACCACGTTTTGCATGAAGGCTCAAGATAGCCTAGGTTATGAACTGAAGTATGGGGTCCACAGAGTCTACGATGGGTTCAGTCTGACTTACCACGAATTAGACCAGGCACAGACTCTTTCAGATCTGAATGAGCATTACCCGGCAGACTATGTAAAAGAATATGAATCAGTTGAAATAAGCACTTACCAGGCAGGCTTGCGACAAACTGCAGTCAGTTCAGATGGAAACTTAAGCTCAGACCAACTATCGCTTATCGAGTCTGCAGACTCTGGATCCACTATAGAAGTAAAAGTCAGATACCTGCCTGATAATCAACTGACTCATAATGAGATAAAAGAGATGAGCTTTGAATTTGTGATGGAACCGCAGTCAGCTGAATACCCTGGTGGTCATGCAAATTTGTTGAAGTTCTTGAAAGAAAATGGCATTGGTGAATTATCTTCCACTGTATTCAGACAACATCACTTGACTGCTGCTAACTTTACAATAGATGAGAATGGTCTTATCACAGATGTATACATGACTGAATCATCAGGAGATCCCCAGACTGATGCATTTCTGATAAAAGTCATCCGTAATATGCCGCAATGGAAGCCTGCGCGATATGCAGACGGCTCGGTAGTAGCGCAGCCATATGTATTGACAATCGGGGATCATAATAGCTGTGTCATCAACCTCTTAAAAGTAAGAACGTTGACGAGTGAGGTGGACAAGCTTAATTTGGTCAAAGTGGATGAGAAGTAATTATTTATATAAAAAATATAGAGTATAATGGAAAATATTAACGCAATAGGACTGGACAAGGATCAGGCAAAATTACTTGCAGAGAAGCTGAATGAATTACTGGCTAATTATTCTATCTTCTATCAGAATACGCGTGGGTATCATTGGAATATCAAAGGAGCAAAGTTTTTTGAGCTGCACGTAAAGTTTGAAGAGCTCTACGATGACCTTGTCATCAAGATCGATGAAGTTGCTGAAAGAATTCTAACTTTAGGCCATACGCCTAGTCATAATTATACAGACTACAGAACCATTTCAAAAATTGTAGAGAGTGTAGAGGTCAGTAACGGCGTCAAAGCAGTGGGAGAAATAGTGACATCTTTTCAAACTATCATATTGCTTCAGCGTGAATTACTGGTGATGTCAGCAGAAGCTGATGACGAGGGGACTAATGCACTTATGAGTGATTATATCCGAGAACAAGAAAAACTAGTCTGGATGTATTCTGCATTTTTGAATAGAAGCTAGATATGTGCTTTGTGAATATGGAGGACATAACCCTGGTTGAGAATCATCAATGAATTACCTTGATGATAGTTCGCCACTTTTTGGTCTCGTTCTAGCGGGTGGCAAAAGCTCAAGAATGGGGGAGGATAAGGCAACAATGAATTATCATGGCCAGCCCCAAGCAGAATATCAAGCAGATTTATTGGAGTCTTTTTGTGTTCAGACTTTTATTAGTTATGGTGATGATAGCCAACTACCTGCTCTCAGCAAGCACAAGCCTATAATGGACACTTATACTGAGCTGGGTCCCTTGGGAGGTATGCTTTCTGCATTCACTGCTTTCCCTGACAAAGCTTGGCTTATTGCGGCTTGCGACCTTCCTTATTTGACCCGGACTACTATTGAGCAGTTAGTTGCTGGAAGGGATGCTGATAAGCTAGCCAGCTGTTTTTATAACTCCACCACTGAGTTATTGGAACCCTTGATTACAATTTGGGAGCCCCGAGCCTATCCTGTGTTATTGAAAGCTCTGCACCAAGGCTATGCTTCGCCTAGAAAAGTGTTGAGTAGTAATGACGTCGCTGTAATAGCTATGAAAGACTCTATCACTCTTACTAATGTCAATGATAAAGCGGCTTATGAAATGTGGAGGAATTCCATAAAGCTTGCTGACAATTCTGGCAAGTGATGTACTGCTTATCATACTAGCTGACAATCACATCATTACAGTGTCATCTGATAAGTACCAAACCTCTGGCAACACTTTTTCTAACCGAACTAACCATCCCTGCAGGCTTCTACCTTGATGGAATACAACAAGTATAGAACAATGGTATGATGGGAGGGACTGTCAGCTTTTATCTTAAAAGGCAGTAATTGCATATTACAGTGTATATCATCCTAAGTTATTCAGTGGAAGTAAGCCAGACCAGAACGCTACAGTTCATCCATATTATACAACAATTGGTCAACTGGTGTTTCACTCCGAGTCTGTTGGATAGCTACTTTAGAGTTATCAAATAATCACTCCAATGAAAACAATACTATCTGCACTCGTCTTTCTATGGTTCGGGTCATTAGCATGTGCTCAAGTCGCCATTTCAGGCACAGTCATAGAAAAACCGGGCCTACCCATCATAGGGGCCAATATTTTCATAGAAGGGAGTTATGATGGAACAGTGAGTGATGACAATGGCTCTTTCAGCTTTAGCACTGATTTGATCGGGGAGCAGGTTTTATCGGTTTCTTATCTAGGCTATGAAACCAAGACCCTTACGATGGATGTATCCGCTATGAAAGACTTGACCATCAAACTGCGAGAATCAGCTAATACACTGGATGCGGTTGAGATCAGCGCCAGTACTTTCAAGGCAGGTGATAATTCCAAGTTGGCTGTGCTCAAGCCCTTGGATATGGTAACGACGGCTGGTTCTATGGGTGATGCAATAGCTGCCATCCAAACGCTACCAGGCACACAATCCAATGCTGACGATGGCCGTCTATTTGTAAGAGGAGGGGATGCCAATGAGACCAAGATTTATATAGATGGTATGCGGGTATTTTCACCATATACACGTTCTATTTCTGGCACGCCAGCCAGAGGTCGTTACTCTCCTTTCCTTTTCTCAGGGGTGAGCTTCAGCACGGGAGGATATGATGCTGAATTTGGGCAAGCCTTATCAGGCGTATTGGATATGCAGACCATTGATGAGCCAGTTCAGACAGAGACTAATATATCCCTTATGACAGTAGGACTAGCGCTAGGACATACCCAGAAAAAAGAAAAATCTTCCATCAGCTTCAGTGCTTCCTATATAGACTTGTCTCCTTACTATCTCATCATGCCGACAAGATTGAACTTCAATAAACCTTTTCGTGGTTTTTCAGGAGAAATGGTGCATCGTTACAAGCTGGGCAAAGGACTTTTAAAAACCTATGTAGCAGCAGATGCTGGCTCATTCAATATCGATAATGATAATTTGAATACTGGGCTTACAGAAGAGGTCGATATTCTGAATGTGAATGGTTATTTGAATTCTACGTGGTCTTCTTTTCTTACGGATGCTACCTCGATCAAGTTAGGCATGGCGTATGGAGTTAACAGGGATTTTCTCAATGTGGATGATATGGACATAGACACAGAACTGGATGGCCTACACCTAAAGGCAGCTTTTAAGACTGTACTCAGCGATTTTTTGATCTTGGATTATGGTCTTGAATATTTTAAGATAAAAGACCAACTAGGACTGACGGGAAATCCATTCTTCGATGGTTATACGACTGACCGAAGTGTGCCAGCAGCCTTCACCTCAGTGGATTATTTTTTCAATAAGGATCTCGCCTTTAATATTGGACTACGATATGAGCACCATGACTTGATTTCGACCAATGAGATGGATCCTCGTTTCACTCTGGCTTATAAGGTAGGTAAGAATGCTCAAGTGAGTGCGGCCTATGGTCATTATCACCAAGAGATCAATCCAGATTATTTATCCAGTGAGACCAAGCTGGCCAACGAGAAATCACGCCATTATTTATTAAATTATAATTTCAAAAATGATAACAGTATTGTCCGTCTGGAAGGGTACTATAAGAAGTACGATGATCTTCTGACTTATGATGAACAGAATTTCTTTTCTAATGTAGCGAACGATGGAGGTGGAGAGGCTTACGGCTTTGATGTATTCTGGAGATCCAGTAAGCTTATTAAGTATATGGATTTCTGGATCAGTTACAGTTGGTTGCAGAACCAGCGGAAGTATAGAAGCTATCCTGCCTTTGCGACACCTAGTTATTCCACTGACCATAATTTGAGTATCGTGACTAAGCGATGGTTTGACAATTTAAAATCACAATTAGGCGTCACTTATACGATGGCAAGCGGTAGGCCTTATGATAATCCTGCCACCCCGGAATTCATGACAGAGCGCTCTGGCTTTTTTCACAATGTCAGTCTGAGTTGGGCTTATCTCATCAGTCAGCAGAAGATATTGTTCGCGTCTGTGTCCAATGCGCCTAGATTCGAGAATGAGTTCGGCTACAGGTACGCAGATGCCCCGGGAGCCAATGGCAGCTATGTTTCAGAACTCATTCGGCCCAATGATGACAGCTTTTTCTTTATAGGATTTTTCATAACCATAAGTACAGATAAGCAGAAAAATCAGTTGGATACCTTATAGATATGGTGGTGACAGTTCATCCGTCTCTTTCTACAGTTCATCTAGTTCTATTATAATTTACTTCATTTCAAGTCGATATTTGATTTATCAAACAATAACAAAAAATTACATTATGAAAAATTTGATCATTTATCTTTTAACTCTAGTCGCTGCGGCCAATATCTCTGCTCAGGTAGGTATTCCAGCGACACATTCTGATGCACGAACGGGCGCTATTACTGTAGAAGTGACAGGGCTGGATTCAGACGAAGGTCAGGTAATGATCGCTTTGTATGATTCTTCAGAAAATTGGCTCAAGAAAAATATTCTTGGAAAAGCAAGCCCTATCAAGAATGGTAGCGCAACAGTTGTCTTCGAAGGCCTTACCTTCGGCACCTATGCTGTCTCAACTTTTCATGATGAAGACAATAGTGGAAAATTGGAATCAGGCATATTTGGGATACCTAAAGAGCCTTATGCTTCATCCAGAGGCGCCAAGGGAATGTTTGGTCCCCCACAATGGAAAGATGCTATTTTTGAAGTCAATATGGCAGCAGTTACAGAGTCCATCAAATATTAAAACCAATTATAAATAACCTAAATAATAGCAATGAAATTTCTTACCATAATATTCGCTTTACTTGTTTCCTCCTTATCAGTTCAAGCGCAGTCTCAGTATGAATCAGGCATGCAAAAAGCTTTTAGTCTATGGGGCGAGAACAAAACCAATGAAGCTTCTGCTTTGTTTGAGCGCATCGCTCAGGCAGAAAAAGAAAACTGGTTGCCCAGTTACTATGCTGCTAATACTCTTATAGTGGCTACTTTCCAGACCAAGGATAAGACTGCTGTGAATGAAATGCTCGAGAAAGCGAAGGAGTTCATAGAGCAGGCTCATGAGAGATCACCTGATAATTCTGAAATATATACTTTGGAAGGGTTGCTTTACACTGGTTATGTAGCTATGGAACCAGAGACTTATGGTATGAAGTACTCAGGTAAGATCATGCAATTGCACGGTAAGGCGATAGGCTTGGATGGTGATAATCCAAGAGCGCAGCTCAATAGTATAGAGTATGAAATAGGTTCAGCTAGATTTTTCAAAGCAGACCTGGCACCTTTTTGTGAGAAGTTGGAAGCAGTAAGGCCTTTATTCCAGAACCAGAAAAGTGATAATCCTTTTGCACCTAAGTATGGTGAGGAAAGAATAGATCAAATTAAGAAAGAGCTTAACTGTCAATAAGTACATATAGCATAGCGTAATGGAATTCAAAGAGGAATTTATCAAGGCCACTAAAGTATTCGTCATTTTGACGATAGTGGCTATCGTAATTGAATACACCTTTAATTCCAGTTTTACATCTTCAGATATCAAGGAATGGACTATAACCAACTTTTGTTATACCTATCCTTTTTACTTTGCAAATGGTTATCTGAATCTATATATGAACAAGGTAATGCCTTGGAATTCTGATGCCAAAAGAAGAGCGATATTAGGGACGATCATCACCATTGGGTTCAATGTGGTTTTGATTTATCTAGTGATGACATTTGTGACAGTATATGTTTACGGAGGTCCTGCAGATTATGCCTTTACTTCTAGAGGAAGAAATAATATGCTCACATCACTTGTCATAGTGACCATTATCACTTTGATTTTTTACAGCATCGGATTTTATACAGAAGTGCAATCCGAGAGACTGACTAATGAAAAATTGAGAAAAGAAAAGATCAGTGCAGAACTGAATGTGCTGAAGTCGCAGGTTGATCCTCATTTTCTATTCAATAGTTTCAATGTACTTTCGGGTCTCATAGATGAGGATTCCGCCTCTGCTCAAAAATTCCTAAGTGGCTTGTCCAAGATATATAGATATGTATTAGAACACAGGGACGAGGATTTGGCCCTTTTGTCAGATGAACTGGAATTTGCACGACAGTATATTGAATTACAACAGGTCAGATTTGAGAATGGTATTGTTCTGAATACTCATTTGCCAGAGTTGAGTATAGCCCAGAAGATTCCGACCTTGAGTGTGCAGATGGTCTTGGAAAATGCAATCAAGCATAATGGCTTCAGTTCTGCTGAGCCATTGATTATCGATTTGAATTTTGCTGACGGCTGCTTGATGGTTAGCAATAATAAGCAAGAAAGAAAGAAGTTGGCAAGTGGTAATGGGCTGGGCTTGAACAATATCAGGCAGCGTTACGAGTTGTATGGTATAGAGCGTTTCATGGTCGAGGATGCACCTGATTTTTTCACTGTAAAATTACCATTGATAGGATGAAAGCAGTCATAATTGAAGATGAGGCAGTCTCTGCCAGGAGGATGGCGCGACTACTCGAAGTCAGGGATTTCAGAATTATTGCGACCTTAGAGTCGACTAAAGAATTGTCAGAATTCTTGGATCAAGGCACTTTGCCGGAAGTTTTCTTCATGGACATCCACTTGAGCGATGGTGTTGTTTTTGAGTTATTGAATGAGAGAAAACTCGAGGTGCCTATCATATTCACTACGGCTTATGATCAATATGCCATCAGAGCTTTTAAGCAGAACAGCATAGATTATCTACTCAAGCCTATAGATGAGACTGAACTAGATCAAGCCATTATAAAATTAAAGAAAATCAAACCTGTAGTCGATATGGCTGCTTTGACTTCTTTGTTGTCAGGAGCTTCAGCCGCTAAGACTTACAAAGAAAGGTTCAGTGTTAAAGTAGGGGATAAGATCAGGTCTTTTAATATCGAAGACTTGTCCATGTTCTACAGTGCTGATAAGATCAATTACTTGATGACCAGAGAGGGTAGGGCTTATCCTATTGATTATTCCATAGAGCAACTTTCAGGCTTGGTCGACCCGAAGGAATATTATAGAGTCAATCGAGGTTATCTTGTTTCCATTTCTGCTATAAGAGATGTTATTGCATACTCTAATTCAAGACTGAAAGTCATTGTGGAAAAGGCTGATAGTCACGAGATCATCGTGAGTCGTGAGAAGGTGAAGACTTTCAAGGAATGGCTAGGGTAGAATAAAAACAGACAGACTCCACTTTCTTATATCGCAGCAAGCGGAGATTCTGCAATTGCAAAACATCTAATTTCAAAAGGGGCAATCGTTGATAATGTCTCAGTAATTAGAGCTGCAAGGTATCATAATGAAGAATATCTAAAAGTATTATTAAACAATGGTGGAGATCCAAATGGAAACGAAAACAAGGTCACTTCTCCTCTAAGTCAAGCTGTTTTATGTTGTGGAGACGGATTCAATAACTCGCCCGTAGAGTCTCGAATTAATACTGTAAGTATATTATTGGAGAATGGTGCCAAACCATCAAAAGAACTAATAATAAAAGTTAATAGCGAAGATCGTCTAAAGCCAATATCAGCAATACTGGAGCAGTATGTATATTAAGGAAGCCGATCATAAACAGTATATGCGACCCTCCAAACAGTGTCATTACCAATCTTTTCTTCTGGCTGTTCTTAGTTCGTGCCTCTATCGCTCTATCGAATAATTGAATCAAGCTTCAAACTCAGTAATTACCAAGGTATGCAAACAAGTATCAAGAATTGATTCTGGCCTGTAACTACCTTCAAACACGAATTCTAGAGACTATTCTGTCATTATGGACATAAATAGATATATGATAAGATAATAAGCCGATGCAACGTTTTCTTTGTAGTCTGCGTATTATATTTTTGAACGACCTCATCTAATCACTATTTTAATCCGTTGCGCTTATGATTACGCTCCTAACCAACCACAAGAGTCTTGTTTTCGTGATAGTTTTTTGTGTTCTGGAATTTGGAAGTTATGCCCAGATTGTTGAGGTCTGCGATGATGCAATAGATAATGATGGAGATGGCCTCATAGATCTCAATGACGATGATTGTATCTGCAAGACAGCAATTCCTTCGGGATTAATCCCCAATCCCAGCTTTGAAGATTACATACAGTGTCCTGCTTCAGAAAGTGACCTCACAGGATTTGCTGAGAGTTGGATACAAGCTTCAGAGGCCACAGTAGACTTTGTGCACACTTGTGGTGGCTTTCTAGGTAACTCCTATGCCAGCGTTATTATTCCTGACCCCCTAGTTACAGCGCCCTTGCCGTTTCCTGATGGAGAGGGCGGGATAGGTTTCAGAGACGGAAAGCCCAGTCTGCCAGGATTCAAAGAGTACATAGGTAGTGAATTATTAGAGCCGATGGAGGTAGGCGTGACTTATAAGCTGGATTTATTTGTGGGTTTTCACGCTGGAGAGGCCAGTAGACGATTTCAGATGGCTATCTTCTTGAGTGATGAACCGAATGCCATACCCTTTGGGCAGGGCGACTCTAATTTTGGTTGTCCGACTAATGGTCCAGGGTGGGATTTGATAGGAGAGCAAATGGTGACAGGGAATAAAGAATGGATAAGAGTACAATATGAGTTTACACCGACAAAGCCTTACAGTAGCATTGTCATAGGGCCTGGTTGTGAGATTCATCCCGACTTTGCCATCCATCCTTACTTTTTCATGGATCGAATTGTCTTGGCCAAGTTGACTGATTTTTCCATACCGACCAGTATCTATGGTGATATCTGCGATGATCAGTTATTCATAGAAACTTTACCGGATCAGGATGGGTACCAATGGTATTTTGAAGGCGTGGCCTTGGTCGGGCAGACTGGTCAAATATTGGAATTGGATGCTTCGAGTCCAGAGGGTACTTATGTGGCAGTGATAGATACGGAGGAGGGATGCTATTTCAGTGATGAATATTTTTTGGTTTTTCCGCCATCTGAGAACTATGACACCATCACCCTATGCCAAGGCGAAACCTTCCTTCTCGGTGATCAAGCCTTGACTGATGCTGGTGACTACGAAGAGCTGTTCATAGTCGGGGCTGTCTGTGATTCCATGGTGTATATGACTGTCGAAGTCAATCCTCTAACGGAAGGTGATTTCAGTCAGACCTTCTGTACAGGTGAGACCGTAACGCATGAGGGAGAGACCTATACAGCAGGAGGACAGTATGAAATAATTCTTACGAACAAGTATGGTTGTGACAGCATATTGAAAGTCGATCTCATAGAAGTGGATACGGCGGTAGAGTATTATACTTCAGTAGAACTCTGCGAAGGTGAGTCGATAAGTTTCGGGTCATATCAAGATGTGAATACTGCTGGGCTCTATGATGAGCTGTTTGCAGTGAATACGGGTTGTGATTCGATGTCCGTTGTGGAAGTCATCATTAACAGGGATTCAGAGTCGATCATATTGGATACCATCTGTCCTGGTTTCTCTGTGGAAATTGCCTCTCAGACCTATGATGAGCCGGGCGACTACCAGACAGTCATTCCCAATGATAAAGGTTGCGATTCTATTGTCAATATTACAATTACGGAGGTGGAAGGTGTCGGGCAATTGAGTATAATTGATACCGTCAAAATCAAATTGGGTGAAACCATGGATCTGGTGCCTGTGATGAGTGATAATGTGGTCAGCGTCGAATGGACGAATGATGACGAATTCCTGAGTGTGGACGAACAGCTGATAGGTCTCATCCCATTCTATGATACGACTTACGAGATTGCTGCATTCACACAACACGGCTGCACGGCCAATAGGTCCATAGTCGTGGAAGTGGACAGAAGCGTCAAGACCTATATCCCTAATGTATTTTCCAAACAAGAAAACAATCCCGATGATAAGTTTATCGTAGGCGTGGATCAGGCTATTAAAGACATCAAGCAACTGCAGATCTATGACAGGTGGGGAGAGCTGGTGTATGATTACGAAGGCTCATTGGAAGATTATAAGGGTTGGAATGGCCAGTTCAATGGCGGTTACGTGGAGCAAGGTGTCTATACCTATGTGGCAGAATTCAGGCTAGTGGATGATAGCTGTATAAATAGAGCGGGGCACGTGACATTTTTGCATTGATGCTGGACTATTGATCCATAATTGGCATTAATGAGCTATCGATGAAACGTAGTTATCTCAGTATTGGTATCAAGTAGCACCGATTAGTTATCTGTGAAAGAGTATTTTTTAATCCCTGCCTCGATCGTCACTAGCCCTTGAAGGGGAATTCTATACGCGGCGATATGTTCCGTCGATTCAGAAGGAAAAGCAATAATCAGCAATGAGGATGGTGTAGTCTGTTTAGTTAATTATGAAACTAAATTGCCTGTTATTGTTTGCCAATAAGGCGATGTAAGCTCTGAATTTCTTTTTTTAAAAGAGAGAGCTTTGTTGTGTCCACGATGCGATTTAACATATGAAATACAGTATCAGGCTATTTTTTGACATTTAACAGTTGAAACTGTACCCTAGGTAAAAAAACTGCGTCTAATATCCTGCAAGTCAATTCCGACTTTAATCCTACCAGAGAATAATCTTGAGATATAATTATTGAAGCACCGTGATACGATGCCTAATTTTATCCTAATATTTAATTATGAAAATGAAGAAGATGCGTAAGATATTTTTGTTGTGTATTGTGGGAATGTTATCAGGGGCTAGCCAGGGCACCAGCCAAGCGATAGAGTCTGCTCATTTATATGCACAAGTTTTTGATGATGAAGGGTTGTTAGTCAATTCACTGTCTCTGGACAAGTCAGCTGCTCAGAATTTTGATCTAAAAAAATACATACTGGATAATAAGGCTGCCAGTAGACTCAAGGTGAGTAATATTTTGGGATCTGAAATGAGGGTGGATAAGCATCTATACGATTCTAAGGATGCAGAGGAGACTTCAGGTGATTTCATATGTGTGACTACGCAGGTGAGTGCTGCGCCAGCTTTGGGTGTGGTGGTCAAGAGTAAAGATAATCTGAATGGTGTAGTTGTGGAAAGAGTCATAGCAGGCGGCCCGGCTCATGTTCTGGGCATAGGGTCAGGTGACATAATATATGATTTTAATGAAGCACCAATAAACAGCTATTGTGATCTGAAAATGGCTGTTGCTTCAAGTCAGATAGGGGCATTGGCGCCACTGCATTATGAAAAAAATGGTCGCTCAGTCAACGAGGACATCACTGTGGGAGCTAGATCGATCAATACTCACAACTATGCCATATGTGATGAAAAAATTGAAGAAATAGCGGTGGAGGGGCAAGGCGTTCTAGCCACATATCCTAATCCCACCAGAAAATCTAGTTTTGTTAATTATAGATCAGAATTGACCAGTCCCGTCAGTTTGTCCATCATGGATATGAATGGCTTGCTGATTCATTCAGAAGAACATGCTCATTTTTCAGGAGAATTGAGATTGGAATACACCTTTGAGCAAGCTGCTCAGGCTGGTGTCTATCTATTTATCATAGAACAAGAAGAGCAAAAGCATTACAGCAGAGTCCTATTTGTGAGAAGCTAGGACAATATTATTCTTTTAAGATGTTAAAGTATGGAGCCAGGCACAGCTTGGCTCTTTTTATTGTTTGGAACTACTGGTTGGGGGTATGGATGATTGTAAGGGTTATCAGAGTGATAGAGAAGTGGAACATGTTATATCATCATCATCATCATCACTCCTATTGGAAGAGGCTACTATGAGAATGATACAAAATCCGAACTATGGGTCAATGAATATTTCTAGTGGTGACCAATAACTACCAGAATAGTACTTAACATATATGGTCATGTATTGCATGGTAAGATTTTCAATGATGCTTCTTCCACCTATAAAGTTATTAGGCACAACTGAAGTCCGTTGTATTTCGGCATACCATATCTCAAAAATTTGTAATTTTCAATTAAGGTGCAGAACTCTGTTGAGAATTTAACACAAGAAGGTCAAATAAGTCTAAATCCTTGATTATTAGGTATTTATAATTATTTTATGATCGTTTAAGTAGTCCAATCTGCTGATGAAAATTATTTCATATAGTGTTTATTCATAATATGATATCTTTGCCGCATCGAACCTAAAATCAGTAAATTATGATAAGCAACGAGCAACTCAATCAAATGCTGGAACAAGCTAATCTAGCTCTGGAAAACAGACTTGCTAGAAAGTTTAGCTTTAATGATCATTCTCATCTTGCCGAATTATACTTCAGTAGAGCAGAAATACATATGGCTGCTAAGAACTATCAGGCTGCTCTCCAAGATTTTGAGTCATGTCTGGATTATGATCCCTATTTCTATGAAGCGGATATAGGGAGAGAGCATGTACAGTATATACTGACACATCAGCCGCTAAAAGTTGCATCTTGAAAGTCGATAAGATAAACGCCTACAAGGAGTTATTCAGAGAACATCTGGAAGTCACTCAGTCCTACAATGAACTCTATAAGTATGATGCGCTTGCACATTTCCAACAGAATTGGGATCTAGGAGTGCTGGATCTGGCAGCCACTTACAACAAGAGCTTTTCCAGCGAATTATCAGGGCGCCTATGGGGTGGGAGTCAGAACTCTGCCAAGGAGATGATGCTGAAATTCATAGAGCAGGACAAGGAATTTGTCAGGTCAATGTTCAGAGACCTCTATGATGAAAAAAAAGACCTGGGTATGCGAGTTAACAGGTTCCAGCTCCATTGTGATGAGCTTTTGACCACACTTCACGAGAAGCACCCCAATCAGAACCACCATTATCATACGACTGATGAGGTGGGCCTATACTTGGCATTTAATGCCCCTGAGACGTATGCGCTTTATCATTATGCCTCTTTTTCCATTATGATGCAGCGACTGGATAGTCGAAGTATCCCTGAAGCCTTTGAAACGGAGCGCTATTTCAAGCTCTGCTCTGGCCTGTACAAATTGCTCAGCAGAGATCAATTGTTAGTCGATTTGCATATATCCAAGAGGGGAGAGTATTACGATCAGCCGACGATGCTCATGGTCAATGATTTTATTTCGATCTGTAGTAAGGGCCCTATAGCCCAGTAATTACAAGGTTTTCCAAGCAAGGCGAAAGAAATTAACAAATTATAATTATCTATAATATGTAAGTTGGCAGAATTCTTGTAATTTCATATTACAGAAAACTATAATATGTTCGCATTCGAGAGACATTTGCCTTTTTCGGCCTTCAACGAGTCGAGTACCACATTCAAAGCTTCAGAGGTATTCAGATATGGATTTTTGCTGGCTGACGTCAGTAATACCAAGGTATTCAAGCAGTTATATTCTTATCACGATTATTACATAGAAGTCACCTTCAATGACAATTATGAGGTCATAGACACCATAGAGGCGATCACTGTAGAAGAGGCCTTATTCAAATATGTGGACAAGTACATGTTCAGTAATGCTCTCATAGATCTGATGAACTGAGATGATTATTCTGACCATCTATGTCTTTACACGAGTAAAGAAACTAATCGATAGAGAACTCTGAAATAATAGTTAGTCCTGAAAATCGCTTATTTTGATTGAGGATAATTAATCAGAAGTGGATCAACTTACTACAAAGCAGTTACAGCAAGTCGATGAATTTGTAAATGGCTATGTACAATATGATGACATCCGTATAGAGGTGGTTGCTGACTTGTCTCATGCTATTGCCAAGCAATTACGACAGACTCCCGAAGTTATTTTTGGAAAAGTGTTGTGGGAACTCGGGCATCATAAGGGTAAGAAATTAAAGGCCCTAATTGATTCCAAGAAAAAGGAGATGAGAAAATTCTGGGTCAAAAGACTCCTGATTGTCACGCTCAAGTTCTTTATTTCAATTCCGATGGTAGTTGTTATAGCATCATTTTTTTCAATGCTGCTGCTTTTGTCATTATTTGCCACCAATTCTAGTTGGGCTGATGTTATTAGGACTAGTGTACCTGTATGGAATGTTTAGAACCCCAATAGCCGAAAAAGACATAACCAAAAATGAAATCTACAGCTTTTTAGCAACTGAAACTTATACCTCTGTCGTGTCATGGTTCATGCCTGTGGTTCTTGTATTTTATTTTTTCATGGATTTTGAAGCTAGTGCTTTACACATTTCATTATTAGGTGCGGCTGTCTTATTTTTTGCTTTATTGTCGGCTTCCTTTAGAAAAAGCCTGGAAGATTATTACGAGAAGTTTCCACTGATCAATGAGAAAAGAAAGGCTATGTGTGATGATTGAAATCTCTATTAAACAAAGAATTCAAATAAATCCTAGAAATTCATCGATCGTACTTGATGAATTTAGCTTCGTAGACTTTACTTGTATTCTCTCCACTAGTATACACCTCATTGTACATGCCCATATATAAAATTCCATCTGCGCCTACCGATTTGGCTTTTGCAATCATTGCCTTGTTGATAGAATCGGTGTCATCCATATTATAGATATTCGCTTCATTTTTCACCATACCCATAACCGAATATTCTTTTTTGATATCATGTTCATCAAAGTAGATGTCCACTGTTTCTGTAGGCGTATAATTATTCCCTATGTAATTTAATCTGGGAGAGCAAGCAGTGACAATCACTGCTAGAATCAAGGTAAGTATGGAGCTTGTGTATAGTGGTTTCATAGTGCTGAAGTCAAGTTTTTGATCGTATTTGGATTTTGTTGGGCGGCTTTAAGATAATCAATTGTTATGGAACTCAAAAATTCAAACTCGAGTTGAGCTGACTTAAATTAGTTGATACCGGTAATTCTACACTATAAAGCCTTGATTTCTTTCTCTAATTTTTTCAATTGATTTGCGCTATACCCTTCAGGTTCATAGACAATATTGCCTTTCTGGTCTACCAGGAACAATCTAGGGAGTTGAGATATGCCTAATTCACGGACTAGGTAGCCATACTCATCATGAAGTATTTTGAAATTCCAGTCGGTTCTGTTGGCCATGTCAAATATCTTGGTGTGATCTGTTGGCGTATCTATGGAGATTGCGATAAATTCAAAATCGCTTTCTTCTGACCATTCACAGTGGACTTTCTGTAATGCACTGAGTTCGCTACGACAAGGTCCACACCAGGTAGCCCATACACTGATTAAGTAAATTTTCTCCTTGGGCATATGCTCTGATAGAAAAGACTTTTCACCTGCTTCGTTTTTTATGTGGATTCTTAGGGAATCCTTGGTGGAGCCATGGATGGAGGTCAGAGGGAAGATGTTCTGAGATAATAACGTGTGGGTGAACAGAAGTAAAACTGCAATTATATATGTGCGCATGGAAAAATCTTTACTTAGTTGCTTCTTTGAGCAATTTTATTGCCATTGCTGTATCCAGATGGTAGTCATTAAAGACGACCTTATTCTGTCCGTCTAAAATAATAAACCATGGCGTGCCACCAGTTTGATAATCAAACATGGTTCCAGATCTATTACCGGTTGTAGCATCACCTGTATCATGACCAAAGGGTATGTCCAGCGCATAATCTTTTTGTATCTCTTGCATCCTTTTATAAGTATTGGCATGAGCCCCTTCGAAAACGGTCTGAACAGCCATGAAACTTACTTTGTCATTATCAGCTAAGGCTATGGACATCTTTTTCAGTGCTGGAAAGCCTCTTGATTGACAGCCGGGGCACCAAGCTTGAAAGCCATGGATAACTTTGTAGTTATCTCTAAAATCCTTGAGCTTTACAGCTGTCCTTGGCTCACCATTTTCATCTACCCATTGGATAGAGTCTCTGAGTTCAGCTCCCGTCTGTCCAGCGATTCCGTATCTAGGCTGCGTATTGTTGTTGAGTTCAGACCAATCCTGGCTGATCGCATAAGTTGTTGTTAAGAATATTACTATTAGACTTAGAGAATAATTGATGCTTTGCATGAGAGTAATTGTAGTCAATGAACGTCTATGAGGTTATTTTGTTGGCCGCTTAGCGTCGGCGAGCATACATGTTGTTTCAATCCTTTTTTAAGTATTCTGCGCCACTAGGTTGTGAGTTTTCCTAGAACTTCTTTTCTGCTCATCTTTTAGTGAAACTCCATATTATCAGTAAATTGGGAGTGGTAAAGTATGAATCATTAAATTATAAAGCTATCTGCCATTCATCTGTTGTAAGCTCAATAATGACAATAGAATTTTAATCCATCCGAAGTACGTACAAGAAATTAAATTTACTTCTTAAAATACAACCCACTAGCCGCACCCATCCGCTCACCCATCCGCTCCATCAGCCGCCCAGGCTGAGTCACCTTCAAATTCTCCCCATAACTCAACAGCAAACTCTCCAACTCAAAATTAGGAATCAACATCAACCTGAAAGTCGTCTTGCCTTCCTCAGTGGCCACCTCTTTCTGGGTGTGGTGCAAGGGCTTGGTCCTGACATAATTCACCGTATTGTCATAGACTTCAAACTCTATGACCTCAGGTTTCTTATTGGGTTCCAGCGTGATGCCGATGATGTCCTTGAAATACCGATCAGGATCAAAATCTTCAGTAGGTCTGAATTCCTGCAGGGTATGGCTCAGTGCAGTGATCCTTTCCAGACCATAAGTTCTTAATTGTTTCTTAGTGTGATTCTTAGCGTAGAGATACCAGCGGTTGTCGTACTCCTTGAGCAGGTAAGGGCTGATGACAGCTGAGAAAGCCTCTCTATCAAAGGGCTTATAGCTCATACTCAGTGCCTTGTTCTCCTTGATGGAATCATAGAGCAGATCCAACCAACGCTGGCCTGGAATGGAAGAGGGTTGTGCCAGATGGACGATATTTTCTGTTGTGGAGGTGGATTCGTAAGCAAGCAATTCCAACTTCTGAATGATATTCTCTATACCAGCAAGGTGCTGAAAACCAGTGAATTGCCTTAACATACCGATGGCGTTCTTGAGTTCGTCACTATCTGATCTGTTCAGAGGGGCTTCTGTGATGGAGTATTGCCTATTCGTATAGTAATAGGATTTCTCAGCCCGATCATAATCTATAGGGGCAAAGTATCCTAGTGCTTCATCCCCACGCATGCTCGCCAAGTCTCCTTTTATCGTCCGCTCTGACAGGGTGGTACTTTTACCCATCACCTTTTCTATTTCTACCGCACAGGCATTTGCCAAGCTCTTCCAGTTCCAAGCTTTGTCCACCTGCCTGAGGCATTTGTCTATGACTCGGTATCTGATGAGGGCATGTTTGTTGGTCGACATTGCAGCATTATTTTATCGTGCAAATATAATGCATTGTAAATCGCATACTTGTATTGTTATCAATAATTAATAATACTAATTCAAACTATCATGAACAATAACTGGCAAGTACACATCAATCAAGAAGGTAATCTTTTCATCAAAGGCAGAAAAGCACAGGAAAATATTGTCACACTCTTCGGCTCACAATCTGTCGAATACGGAATCTGCATCTATTCACATTACCTACGCTCCGTCAAGCAAGTTCTCGACAGCTTATTTCCTCACGCCGCCATTAAGAACCTGGAAAGTATGGAAGCCATCATCAAAGAAGAATTCTGCACTAGCCGATCTGTGAGCATCTTCAAAAGTCTGATGGATAAAGCGGGTATCCCGTACAGGACTTATAGTAGTGAGGATAACGTTTCAGGGAGAGCTAGAGCGTAGAGGGAAGTGTCTATGAGGTCTAAAGGTGCAATGGTCCAACAGGAATCGGGACATAGGTGTACTGTTGCAAGCAGGTGCTCTTCTGAAGAGGGGATTTTATCGGGCTTGAGCATGGAAATGAGTATAATCAAAAGAATAAGTTCAAAACCTTCACCCTCTTCCATTAGACCTGCTTAATATTCATAATAGATCTTGGAAAGGTGGAGCAAAAGTGCCTCGCTTTTCTTTGTTTAGACCGCATATCGTATCACTAAAAGCCAGCTATAACACATTACATATTTTTGTCATATGTTAGTTGTGTTACAGTTGTGGTGCCCCTACCTTTGTACGCTATGATTTTCAATATGGTGAAGCTCTGGAGTGTGGTGATGTTTGGCTTGTGCATAAGCAGTTTGCTAGCGCAGGAAATATCCACGATATCTACTACGAGGCCCAAGATCGGTCTTGCACTTTCGGGTGGTTCAGCCCATGGTTTTGCACATGTGGGTGTAATCAAGTATCTGGAGGAGCAAGGGATAGAAGTGGATTATGTGACAGGGACAAGTATGGGAAGCGTGGTAGGGGGCTTGTATGCGATGGGATTTGATGCGGATGAGATTGCGGAAATAGCGGGCAATTTGGATTGGGATTTATTGATGAGTAATCGGGTACCTCTGGATGAAGTGGCACCTATAGAGAAAGCCTTTCATGAGCGGATACCCATATCTGCTCTCTGGAAGAATTCTTCTTTCAGGTTGCCTAGAGGATTCATCAGAGGTCAGAAACTGGACCTGGTGATTTCAAGAGTGTATGCGCCGGCTTATTACATAGAGCATTTTGACCAATTCAGATTACCTTTCAGATGTGTTGCGGTAGATATAGAGGATGGATCCATCGATGTATTGGAAAATGGTTTTGTGGGTAATTCCATCAGGGCTAGCATGGCGATCCCAACAGTTTTTCCGCCCAAGGAATTGAACGATAGGTTATATGTGGATGGTGGCTTGTTGAGAAATTTTCCAGTGACTGAGGTCATTGACATGGGTGCGGACTTTGTCATAGGTGTATATGTGGGGAGTAATAAAGCCTTGCGGGGGGATTTGCATTCCATGTTTGACATAATGAAGCAGTCGGCATCCATGGGTAATCTCTTGGACTCTGAATTACAAAAAGAAATGACTGACATTTTGATACTACCGGATGTGAAAGAACACGGTACATTCGATTTTATAAATTACCAGCATTGCATAGAGATGGGGTATGAAGCCGCCGCCGCACATGCTCCTACCATCAAAGCCTTGGCAGAACGTTTGTCTCAATACACGATACCTGAGAGACCAAAAAAATTAGAGTATCCTACTTCTTTGCGATTCTCAGAAATCAAGATTACAAATGCAGAACCTGTTTTCGAAAAAATGATCAGGAACAGAATGCACTGCCAGGAAAATTATGCAACGACTGTGGATGAGGTGGAGGAAGGACTTTCATTAGTCTATGGTACTAAAAACTTTTCTCGAACTTCTTATTCTTATTACAATACTGATGAGGGTGAGCTGGGACTGGAAGTCGATGTCGAGAAGATGGATCCCTTTATTCTGGGGCTGAACATCAATCGATTCAAGTTATACAACAGTGCACTCATCTTGTCGGGGGAAGCAAGGAACGTTCTGGGGAAGCCTTCCAGTTTTAGAATGGATGCCAGGATATCTGATTATCCTGGTTTACAAGGCCACTATTTCATAAGATTGCCCAGCTGGCCGTCATTTATTTTCAGGGCTTCAGCCAAACTGGAAAAGAGCCAATTACCTTTTCATAATCAGAACAGACGAGATAGGACCTACGCTTACCAGCAAGGCTATGCACAAGCTGAATTTATCAAAGAGTGGAAGAACAAGTACATGGTGGGAGCGGCAATCGGTTTTGTGCAGGATGAGATAAAGCCTGAGGCATTTTCTGAAGTCGGCATCATCGAGTACCAGAGTGAACGATCTGTATTGTCTGCTTATATTTCTCACAACTCTTTGGATCAAAATCCTTATCCTGGTAGAGGGCTTGACTATAAGTTTACTTTGAGTCATGTCTTTTCTAATGTGCTGAGGCTGAATGAGCGGCAAGATTCGATGACTTTTTTAAGAGTACCGCGGGAAGACAGTTATCAGAAGGCGGACTTTCAATTGGCTTATTACAGACCTATGAATTCTAGACTGACTATGGAGTTTTCCATGAAGAGTCGATTGGATTTTGGAACTGCATTCCTGGATAGTTATAGAGTAGGCGGTCCGATACAAGAAAAAACTTTGACCTATGGATTTCTGGGAATCAATGATTCAGAACTCTTAGTGGGTAGTCATATCTCTGGAAAATTTGGTTTTCGATTCCAATTGAAAGGAGAGCTCTATCTCAGTCCTGCGGTGCAATACCTCTATGGAAACGATGTATTGGCTGCGACTTTTAGAAGACCAGAGACTGTATCAGTTCTTGGGGGAGGGCTGACCTTGGGACTTAATTCACCTATCGGTCCAGTGAGTGTGGATTTTGGTTATTCGACTTTAAAGAAGGAAGTTGTGATCAATTTGGGGCTGGGGTACAGGCATATTTTTTAGACTATATGAGCTTACTTTATATTCAGTGGATTAATTGTTCTGATCCTTTTCTTCTTCCATTAATTGAATGTAATTTCCTTGGCCATCATCAAAAATGGCTTCTATTCCCCAAGATTGTTGCGTAGGTTTCTTTAGAAAAGGAACATCTAGATTCACTAATCTTATATACTCTGCATTTAGATCTTCGACACCTAGCGTGATGACGGGAATTTTGGCTGCTCTCAGTTTTTCTTGATAGGTTTTAGAAATTTCACTCATAAGCGCAGGCTCCAGGATCATAGCTGTTCCGTTGGGCTCGTCAGCAGATACCACAATAGCTAGCTGTGCGGAGGGGTCGAACATATATTCTTTAAAACCTAATATTGTAGTGTAGTGTTTGAAGGCTTTGATGGGATCTAGTACTGGGATGCTGACCATTTTTATTTTCATACTTTAATTTTTATGAGGAGTTGAGTATTCACTTGGTTAACGTATAACTCGGTAAATTATATGAGAAAGAAATAGAGATGCTACACCAAAACTGATATAGAGTACTGGCTCACTCCCTTCTAGCCATATCATTGCATAGATAAGAGTCATTATTGACAATATGAGGTGGTTGTATTTTTTTTATGGGCATTGTCGGGTCAGGATTGTCAAGATAATATATTATCAGTCATATTTTAGATCTGCGGTTGATTTTACTGCCCTAGGGATGTTAGAAGTATTTAGTAGCGGTCAATAAACCACAACATTTGTGATTGTAATCAGAAAGTCATCATAAAATCATTCAGATTGACTGTCTTGTCGAGTTTTAATTTTTTCCTTAATCTATATCTGGAAATTTCCACTCCTCTCACAGAAATTTTAAGTAAAGGTGCTATTTCCTTAGTGGTCAAGTTCATACGCAGATAAGCACAGAGCTTTTGATCTTTCGGAGTAAGTTTAGGATATTGTTCTTTTATTCTCCGTAAGAAATTGTGATGCGCTTGATCAAAGTGAATACTGAAATTATTCCAGTCATCCTCTAGTCTATCATCACTACGCAGCAGGCTAACTATTTTCTTGATTTCTTTTTTTGCATCAGGATCTTTTATTTTCTTGTTGACTTGTTCTATTTCTGATCTGATCTTTTCCAAGGTTTCATTCTTCTGGAGCAAGTTCATTGTGGACATGGCGAGTTCCTTGTTCTTGAATAATATTTCACTTTCCAGCTTTTCTTTTTCCAGTTTTTCCATCTGTTGTTGAGCAGCAATTACTTCTCTTTCTGCTCTCTTTTTCTCTTCTTCGATTCTATTGTTTTCAGCTTCAACCTCGGCTTTTTCAGCTTCTACTTCAGCTTTTTCAGCCTGCACTTCAGCTTTTTCTGCCTCTAGAATATTCCTATTTTCTTGGTATTTATTATTCGGAATCTTGAGGAGTAAGTATACGGGAATTGCTATTAACAACAAATACAATAAGAAAGCCCACCATGACTGGTACCAAGGGGATTTTATCTCAAAATCAAAAATTTCAGATTCACTTTCAGAACTGTCTGGTGCTACTGCTCTTACATTGAATCTATATTCGCCAGGGTCTAGGCGATGATACTCCTTGAACGTTTGCGATGTCCATTCAGACCAATGCTCATCATGCCCCTCTAAGAAATATCTGTAGAATGCCTGCGGATAGACATTGCTGGTCAAAGATGCGTACTCAAATCTTATGGCATTGTTTTCTGCTTTCAGAATTCGACCAGCCGCTAAGCCAAAGCCTCCATAGAGCAAGCTATCTTGTATGTCTTGTAGTAAGTAACTGGACAGAACAGGTTTTTGTGGAAGACCATCCTCTCTCTGTATTGTGAATTTATTGACACCATGATCACTGCAGGTCAATAGTGTACTATCATTCAGTGGAAATAAATTTTCAAAACCTCCGATGTAATTGTCCTCAGTGGCCAGCACAAAAGGAAATGATATTTCAAGAGGCTCAGAATTGTCTGGTGACAAATTTATTCTTGCTGTTCCACCATTAGATATGGCCCAGACGCTACCATTCTTATTGACCAGACTACGGAGATGGTGGCCAGTTGGATAAGCCTGCTGAAAGGCCTCCGCTACTTGGAATGCATCTTTTTCTGAGTTGTATTCGTATACACCAGTCTCGTTGGTCACATAGCAGTGACCATTGAGCTCATACACGTAATTTCGTTGATCAGTTTTGAAACCACTCGTCTTATCGTACTCCCTGATTGTTGTTGTTTTCTTAGCTTCTGCTATCTTGACTCGGTACACTTTTTTATATGGATGGGAGATCCATAGATTGTCATGCTTGTCATACGCCATTACTCTGCATGATTCTTTGAGTCCGCTTACGGCCATGGCATTTTGCCATTCGTCTCCATTGGGTTCCATAAGGTAGACACCAGCATAGGTGCCTAGTGCCAAATAATCATTTTTGACTTTGAGGAATCTCCATACGCCTAGGTTTTCATTGAATATCCATTTAGGTTTAAGTTCTTCAGTGAGCATGAAAGCGCCTTTGTCGTGTCCACATAACAGTTTGCCATCTATGATATCCATACCCCAAGTCTGCCCTTGTGACCCCTCAGTAAGATAGAATTTGTTGTCTTTTATGGGGTTGTAATATTCTTTTTCTTCTATGTGGTAGAGTCCATTGGAACTAGCAAACCATAATCGACCCTTCCATCTTTCTATATCATATATGGAGCCTTCCAGTAGAGCATCTGGAAAGAATGTTTGTTTATGAGAGCCCAGATGGATAAAATCTATCCCATTTCCTACACTTGACCATAACCCCCCGTTTTCGGTCAGGCATAAACTGTTGACTGAGTTATTCTGCAGACCATTATTCCTATCTAGCAGTAAATTGAGTTGTCCTTGGGTGTTTATTTTAAAGATGCCTGCTTGCTGTGTACCTAGCAATAGTTCATTCTCTGTTGTCAATAAGGCGCAATTGACTTTGGCATTATTGATGAGACGGTCCACATTGGTGACCCATTGGTTTAGGCCTTTATCGCTGTATAGGTAGAGGCCGTTTTTTTCTGTGATAAGCATCACACCATTGGGGTGGGCAAGAAATTCCACTACCGAAAAGTCCTTAATGGCTTCACTTTCCTGTATTAGTTCAGCTTTTCCTTGACTGACCCTATAGCTGCCTTCCCCTATTGCATGATACCATATCTCAGAACTTACTTTGGATAATTTTGTTATACGATTGTCATGGATGTAATTATGATGAGCTCCGGACTTATAGAGAATCTGGACCTTGTTGTTCTGTGTTTTGAAGTAAATATCCCCATCCAAGAGGCACATATCCCAAACTTCTCCTACGTTTCTTTGATTTTCGGGGAGGCTGGGTAGTAATGAGGCATAAATGAGTTGCCCTGTACCATCTGGATGAAAAAAACCCAATTCTCCCTGTCCACCGACATACAGAGTGTCGCCCTCAGCAGTCGCGATACTCCTCAAAATGGTATTAAGCGGTGTTTGATGAATTTGCCACTTTATACCATCGTATACTAGAAATCCCCCATTATTGGCGGATAGCAATCTGCCCTGGTGAAGGGTCATATTTCTGTTCTGATTGCCTGCTTTATAGCTTTGTTTCGAATAATTTGTTATTGGGGGCTGGCCCAGATTAAGCCCTTGAGAATATAAATCAGTAATAAAAAAATGAAGTACTACATAAAATACAATTGTAGAGAAACTCAAGAGTTTACTTGGGTTGTAGACTGTTTTTATGAGGTTAAGCAGCTTCAAGTAGTAATGTTATTTTATCACTGATGTAGAACTGATGTATGATTATTCACCATAAATTGTAGTGCAAAGAAATACTTTTATCCGAAATTACTATGTAAAGCGGAATATTATTGGTGTTGAAACCTCGTTTGAATAACAAGATATTTCTGAACTGTTAATTCTTAAATTAAAAATATTATGAAATCACTAAAAAATTGCTTTTTACCAAAAATGATCCAATACATGATGTTGTTGGCAATATGTTGCCTAGCAGTGTCTTGTGGGGATGATGATGACCCGGGTACAGGTGGCTCTGATACTGGTGAGCCTATATCCAGTTTCCAATTTGAAGTCAGTGACACCGATTGGAGGGTTGTGAATTTTACTAATTTTTCTCAGAATGCTGATTCTTTTACTTGGGATTTTGGAGATGGAAACACCTCTACTGATAGAGATCCTCAGCACAGCTACGATGCAGGTGGCGACTATGAGGTAACTCTGACAGCTTCTGATGGCACAGCTTCCAAGGCTTCAAGTAAAACGATTGAAATAAAAGACCCCAATGCCGCTACATTAGGCTTGACTGGAGAGACTTCTAAAGTGTGGAAGCTCTCAAGAAGTATAGATGATGAATTCTATCCAATGTTAGTAGCTCCAGCAAATGAGTCTGAAATATGGTGGGCATTTGGTAGAGAGGGTGATGGTGATATAGCAACTAGACCTTGTGTTATGAATGAAGAATATCACTTCGGGACAGACGGTACTTTCCGATATGTTACAGACGGCACTGTATGGGCTGATGATGGTGTATGGGCTGGGGAGGCAGCTTGTGTGGATGATACCGATCCAAGTCTGATGGTAGGGCCTAATGGAGAGGATCTCTTAGCTTGGGGTGCTGGGGAATTTACATTTGATTATGATGTAAATGCCGGGTTGCTGACAGTTAATGGTTTGGGAGCGCATATTGGATTAGCAAAAGTAGCTACTAGTAGCGAAGTTAAAGTTCCACAGAGTTCTGTGACTTACATAGTGAAATCTATTGAAACAGATGGCCCTATAAGTAGAATGACTTTGGAAACCACTCTACCAGATCCAACAAATCCTGGTATCTGGAGATTCAATTTAGTAAGTTACGACAATCCTGCTGATGAGCCACCCTTAGGTGATCCAATGCCTGTTGCTGGTTTTTCCACAGACATAGAAAACTCTACTGTAACATTTACAAACACTTCATCTTCTTCTGATTCATATTACTGGGAATTTGGAGATGGCAATACTTCTACAGAAGAGAGTCCTGTGCATACCTATTCATCCGATGGATCTTACACAGTTAAGCTAACAGCCACAAGCAGTGTTGGAGAATCTACATCAGAACAAACGATAATAATCTCTGCTAACTCTGTGTTTTCTGCAGAAACTTTACACGGTGGGAGTTCTAAAGTTTGGAAGCTGAATCCCGCAGCTGGTGCCTTGGCTGTAGGTCCAGGTGAGGCCAACGGAGACTGGTTTCAAACTAGTGCAGATGATGTGGTCACAAGAGCTTGCAGTTTTGATGATACTTACACCTTTGATGTTGACGGTAATTTCCGTTACCAGACCAACGGCGATCTATGGGCTGAAACATATATGGGTGTAGATGCAGATGGATGTATTGCAGAAGTTGATCTCCCTACAGCTGCACAGCCGTGGGGTTCTGGAGACCATACTTATACTTACGAAGAAATGGGAGATTCATTCCTAACTGTACAAGGTACAGGTGCTTTCATCGCATTACCTAAGGCATTTAATGGTGGAGAATATGCATCTCCTGAGCCGGTAATTGATGGAAGTGTAAGATACAAAGTGCACAGTTATGTAAATGATGGTGTATCAGAACTAGTTGTACTTACATTAAACATTGGAGGTGAAGGTTTTTGGTCTTTCACTCTAATAGCTGAATAAATTTATATTTTTTCGATAAATCAAGCGATGTAATTCTACGTCGCTTGATTTTATTTCACCTAGCATTTTATATAATGAAATCACTAGTTTTATTTTTCTTAGGGACTATTTTTATTTGCAGTTGTGATTCGGAATCTGAATCAACATTAAATCCTGGCGATCCTTCTAATCTTTCCGTAGAGGTTAATATGGCAGATGATGAATCTGGTAAGGTGACTGTTCAGGCAAGTGCAACGAATGCAATCCTATATGAATTCGATATGGGAACCTCTGCAAGCGATGATCAGGGGAGTTCAGAGAATGGCACCTTCGAATATGTGTATGAAAACACTGGCACCTTTATCATAGAAGTAAAAGCCTATGGTAATTCAGGAAAATTCGTAAGAACAGAAAAACAGGTGTCGGTAGTTTCTGGAGACCCTGACACTGCTGGAGAAGGCTATGTGACGCCGATATCTTATGATGGTTGGAACCTGATCTGCAATGATGAATTTGATGGAAATATACTGGACGGTTCCATATGGAGTTATCAGAACGGAAATGGTTGTCCTGACTTATGTGGTTGGGGTAACAATGAGCTGCAATATTATCGCCCGGAAAACAGCTGGGTAAGTAATGGTGTGCTGACCATAGAAGCCAGAAAAGAAATATTCCAAAGCAATGAATACACATCAACTAAATTAATATCCCAAGGTAAAAAAGCATTCACTTATGGTAGAGTAGACGTCAGATCTAAGCTACCCAGAGGAAAAGGGTTGTGGCCTGCTATATGGATGCTCGGCACCAACATCACTTCTGTAGGATGGCCGACCTGTGGAGAAATAGACATTATGGAAATGGTCGGCGGCAATGGGGGAGAGAAGACCACGCATGGTACAGCCCATTGGAGAAATACAAACGGGGACAAAGTGGACAGTGGCAGCAGTAAAACTATACAAGCGGGTCTAGATCAAGCTTTTCATGTATACTCCATTATCTGGGATCAAGCCAAGCTACAGTTTCTTCTGGACGATGTACCGTATCACACGATTGATCTGACAGGTGCAGACAAAGAAGCTTTCCATAAACCTTTTTATATGATACTCAATGTAGCCATAGGTGGTAACTGGCCAGGTAACCCTACGGAAGCCACAGAATTTCCTACCCAGATGCAAGTTGATTACGTAAGGGTATTCCAAGAACAATAAAAGATTTCATCGAACAAACTATGAAAAAAACTATCACAATATATTTAACACTAGCGCTGCTTGCCTTCAGCTTTCAGTTAGTCGGTCAATCCGTGTCTGGCATGATCATAGATGAAGATGGAGCAGGGGTCATAGGTGCGACCATTCTTATCAAAGGTTCCTCTCAAGGAACGACAACTGATTTTGATGGAAATTATACCATAGATGTCAATTCTCTCACAGATACCTTAGAGGTTTCTTATCTGGGATATGAAACCCAAATGGTTCCTATAAATTTGAGAGACAGAGTAGATATCACTATGCAAGTTCAATCCAATCAGCTCGATGAAATTGTCGTAGTCGGATATGGTCGTCAGAAAAAACGATTAGTAACTGGTGCTATTTCCAGAGTGTCAGAAGAAGATATTAAAGCCACACCGATACTTAGAGTAGAACAAGCTCTTCAAGGTAGGACACCAGGTGTACAAGTCGCAGCGACGTCTGGACAGCCAGGAGATGAACCTTCAGTAAGGATACGAGGTGTCGGTACTACCAAGGATGCAAAGCCTTTATATGTCGTCGACGGATTGGCTGTAAGTGGAATAGACTATCTCAATCCCGGTGACATAGAAAGTATGGATGTACTCAAAGATGCTGCGTCTGCGGCGATCTATGGATCTCGTGCAGCCAATGGTGTCATACTCATTACCACAAAGACAGGATCAGCAGGTAAAACAAATGTCAGTTATGATACCTACTATGGCTTTCAGAATGTTGCCAATACTCTGGAAATGTTGAATGCTGAACAGTACAAAATGATGATGAATGAAGGAGCGGCCAATGCAGGATTGTCAGAGCCATTTAATCTGAATGAAATTTCTGAATTTGATACTGATTGGCAGAGAGCATTATTTATCGATAATGCGCCGATGCAGAGCCATCAGTTTTCCATCAATGGTGGTAATAAGAAGTCATCTTACACTTCCAGTTTTTCTTACTTTTCGCAAGAAGGAATCATCGGAGGACCGGAGTCCAAATTTGAAAGACTGACAGGAAGATTGAATTCAAGACACAACGTCAGTGATTTTTTTAATTTTGGAAATAACTTAGCCTATACCCATCTTAAGAAAAATGATGTCAGTGCCAATACTTCTTTTACGGGAGCATACAGCTCAGCGCTGAATTTAGATCCATTGACTCCAGTTGTCGAAAGGAGAGAATTACAATTGAATCAATATCCATTCAATGCAGAGCGAGTAGTCCGCAATGAAGATGGTGAGCCGTATGGCATCTCAGAGAATGTCGGGGCAGAAATAGTAAATCCTTTAGGATTGCTGAGCATTGATTATGACGATCTTTATAAAGATGAGATAGTAGGAAACTTATATGGAGAGATACAACCTCTCAAGGGTTTGAGATTTCGTTCCAGTATAGGTGTCAATTTGGCTTATTTGAAATTCCAAGGGTATACACCATTGTACTTTTTGAATGGAGCACAATTGAACGATGTGAATAACAGGGGTTTCAAAAGATTTGAAAGATACTTTACTTGGCAATGGAATAATGTATTGTCTTATGAGAAGCAAATAGGTGATCATGGTTTTACAGCTATGGTGGGTACGGAAGCGATTTCATCAAATTTTGAAAATCTGGGTGGATCAGCTGGAGAAATCACGATTATAGATGATGAGCAAATTTTTTTAGCACTGGCCAGAGATACCTTGTCACTTCCTCAGAATAACGGCTATGAGTATGCGTCGTCATCGATCTTCAGTAGATTGAATTATAATTTTCAAGAAAAATATTCTTTAACAGCCATATTCAGAAGAGACGGCTCCTCTAGATTTGGTCCTGGTAATCGATATGGAAATTACAGTTCCATAGGCGCTGCATGGATCATCAGCCAAGAAGAGTTCTTTAACCAAGAAGGTATCTTCAACTATGTGAAACTGAGAGGTGGATGGGGTGTGAATGGTAATGACCGTATAGGTAATTATCAGTTCGTCTCGCAGATCATCTCTAATAGAAATTACGAGATAGGCGGAGCGACCCAGATAGGGACTTCTCCAGCTGCCATAGCCAACGAAGGCATCAGATGGGAAGATAACAAACAATTCAATGTCGGTTTGGATTTTGGTGCATTGGAGAATAGGCTTCAAGGCTCTTTGGATTATTATGTAAAGACTAATGACGGGTTGCTGGAACGGGTAACCATCTTAGGTCATGTAGGTAATGATCCTTCTGATTCTAATGCTGGAAGTATCGAGAACAAAGGCGTTGAGTTATCATTGAATTGGAGAAATCAGCATAAAGGTTTTAGCTATAATTTTGGAATCAATGGTGCTTATAATAAAAACACTGTGACTTTGATTGCGAATCCTGAGAAGGTGATAATAGGAGCCAGTTGGGCAGTTGCCGGTACAGTGACCAGATCCACAGAAGGCCTTCCTATTGCTTACTTCTGGGGGTACAAGACTGATGGAATTTTCCAGAATGAAGGAGAAGTATTTTCGCATATAAATAATGATGGAGAATTATTGCAACCTCAAGCAGTTCCTGGAGATGTGAGATTCAGAGACGTTGATGGCGATGGTGTCATCAATGAGAATGACAGGACGATTATAGGAAACCCTACACCAGACGTCACCTTTGGGATCAACTTTGGTGCTGATTATAAGGGATTTGATTTTTCTGTATTTTTTCAAGGTGCATTAGGGAATGATGTATTCAATGGTACGCAAAGACAAGATTTGCGATTCACTAATAGAACGACTGCGATATTGGATAGATGGACTGGAGAAGGAACTTCTAATTCCACACCTAGATTTACCTGGACTGATACCAATAATAATTACAGGATTTCTGATCTCTACATAGAAGATGGGTCTCATATGAGACTCAAGAATATTCAGGTAGGCTATACTTTGCCTAAAAGAATATTAGGAAAAATAAAAGCAGAAAAATGGCGATTCTACATCTCAGGAGAAAACATGTTGACTTTCACCAAGTATACGGGTGTGGATCCCGAGATCGGTGCGACTAGTCCTTTTGACTTAGGAATAGACAGAGGTGTCTACCCTGTAGCAAGAACCATCCGTTTTGGAACAGGAATCACATTTTAATCAATTAAAAAGAATAAAATGAAATCTCTAAAATATATCATAATCATTACTGCTCTTGGCCTATGCTCGTGCAGCGAAGAATTCATAGACAAGCAACCGCTGGATCAAGTTGTATCCAGTAATTTCTACCAGACTGAAAATGATGCCATGGAAGCCATCATCGCGGTCTATGATGTGCTGGGATACCAATCCACACCAGGTATTTCCTGGATGCCTCATGTCACTGTGTCTGATGTACTATCAGATGATGCATTCGCAGGAGGGGCTGATGCTAATGATGGTCAGAATTGGCAAGAACTGAACTCTTACAATACACCGACCACCAATGATATCACCCACGCTATCTGGCTGAAAAATTATACTGGTATATACAGAGCGAATCTTTTATTGGAAGTTATAGATGGCATAGAAGCCAGTGATGAATTCAAAGCTCGTCTAGTAGCAGAAGCTAAATTCTTGCGAGGATACTTCTACTTCGATCTGGTTAGATGGTTTGAGAATATTCCATTGATAACCACGACATTAGCGAATCCTTCTGATTACAGTCAGCCACAAGCAAGCCCTCAAGCGGTTTACGATCAGATCGCTACGGATCTCATAGATGCTTACAATGTCTTACCAGCTGTGATACCACAAAATGAAACTGGTAGGGTAAGCAAGTGGACAGCTGTTGCCCTGCTGGCGAGAGCTTATCTATACTCAAATGACGTCTATGGATTTGACATGCAGACCGGTTCTGTTACGGTGGATCGTGCTCAAGCATTAAATTATCTGGAAGAACTTATCAGTGATGGACAGTTCGAGCTTCTTGAAAATTATGACGACTTGTTCCATATACCTGCTGAGTTTTCTGTAGAGTCGGTTTTTGAGATACCGCACGGAGATAATCCTGCTTGGTTTGATTGGGGTTATGTGAGGGGTGGAGAAGGAAATCTTGCTTCACAAATGCAAGGTCCTCGAGTAACGGGATCAGATAATTGGGATAGAGGCTGGAGTTTTGCACCAGTATCACAAGACTTGGTGTCGGCATTCGGAAATGATCCGAGATTATCCAGTGTAGTAACGATGGAAGATGAGATAGACGGTAATCTGGTCAAAGGCTTCCAGCATACAGGATACTTCTCCAAGAAATACAGTTCTGATGCAGAGCATTGGGGTGCTGATGGACAGTTCGAACACAACCGAACGACTAATTATAGAGTAATCAGATATGCTGATGTATTACTGATGGCTGCAGAACTTGGAAGTGCTAATGCTCAAGCTTATTTTGATCAAGTGAGGGCAAGAGTAGGACTGCCTAGCAAGCCCGTAACTATGGAAAATATAATGGCAGAAAGAAGATTGGAATTGGCTCTGGAAGGACACAGATATTTTGATGTGATCAGAAAAGGCGTTGATTTTGCCTCTCAGGAATTTACTGAAACTGGAATACGAGGTCCACAGTACCAAGGTGACCAGATAATATTTGATGTGCAATTTGATCCAGCAAAGAGAGGTTTCTTACCTATACCTCAAAGAGAAGTTGATCTCTCTGCTGGTGTTTTCAGCCAGAATGATGGTTACTAAGCAATAACTTAAAAAGATTCACAAATTGAAAAAATTAATATCCATGACCTTGATTTCCATATTGGTAGCTTGTTCTACCACTCAGGAAACTTCGAGGGTGATGTCAGATGTAAGAAATAAGAACAAGGACTTTGTAAAGCGTCTCATGACAACAATGACCTTGGAAGATAAGGTCGGTGAGATGACCCAGCTTACGCTGGACATGCTCAGTGTCGGGGAACCTTATCAAGTTCCAGATCCTCATACGCTGGATGAAACCAAACTGAAACATGTATTGGTCGACCTCAAGGTAGGATCAATACTGAATTGTAGTGGACATGCGTTTCCTCGGGAGTATTGGAAAGAGATAATTACTACTGTGCAGGATTATGCCGTCAATCAGAAAGAGTCAGGTATTCCTGTGCTCTATGGGATAGATGCCATACACGGAACTAACTACACGTCTGGAGCTACACTTTTTCCACAGCAACTGGGACAAGCCTCTACTTGGAATCTAGACCTCGCAAAAAAATGTGGCGTTGTAACTGCTTATGAAACCAAAGCTTCTGGGATTCCATGGAGTTTCTCGCCAGTTCTTGATATAGGAAGAGATGCAAGGTGGCCACGACTGTGGGAAACCTATGGAGAAGATCCCATGCTGGCGAGTAAATTGGGCGTGGCATTCATAGACGGAATGCAGGGGGATGACATGGGTCAAGCTGATAAGGTTGCTGCTTGCATGAAGCACTTCTTGGGATACAGTGTCACACTGAGAGGTAAGGACAGAACACAAGCATGGGTTCCACGTCGACAGCTCTTGGAGTATTTTACTCCGACTTTTCAGGCTGCCATAGATGCAGGTGCACAGACGGTGATGATTAACAGTGGAGAGATGAATGGAATTCCAGTGCATGTCAATGAAGAAATATTAGTTGATTTATTAAGAGACCAAATGGGCTTTGAAGGCCTGGCAGTAACCGACTGGGAAGACATCGGATATTTAGTCAGTAGACATAGAGTCGCCACAGATTTCAAGGATGCCATCAGAATGGCAATCAATGCTGGAATTGACATGGCCATGGTGCCGACTGACGCTTCTTTTCCATTACTACTCAAAGAATTGGTAGAAGAGGGTTTAGTGCCCATGTCCAGAATCGATGAATCTGTTGCACGCATATTATTGGTGAAAAAAAATCTAGGACTGTTTGAAAATCCAGTTGGAGATCTGGACAGTTACAATAAATTCGCGTCTGCTGAATTTACGGCCATGGCTCTTGAGACTGCAGAAGAATCAATCATTCTCGCTAAGAATGATAATGATATTCTGCCCTTGTCTTCAGATTCGAAAATCTTAGTTGTCGGGCCTAATGCACAAAGTCTCAACTCACTGAACGGAGGCTGGACAGGAACGTGGCAAGGTGTTGATGTAAAATACAATACTCCTGGAAAACCAACGATCTTACAATCGCTAGAAGCTAAATCAGGTAATAACGTGACTTTTGCTGAAGATGACAAAGCCGTCGCCGCTGCAGCCAGTGCTGATGTGATCATTGCTTGTCTCGGGGAAACTCCTTACACCGAGAAGCCTGGTGACATAGATGATCTCGATCTGGATCCGAAACAGATTGCACTTGTCAAGTCATTAAAAGAAACAGGCAAGCCTATTGTCCTAGTGATGATAGAGGGGCGACCTAGAGTGATAAGAGAAATAGTCGATGATGCAACCGCTATCTTGGTCGGTTTTCTGCCAGGTGACGAAGGTGGAAATGCCATCGCTAATCTGTTGTATGGTGATGTAGTTCCCAGTGGCAAATTTCCGATTACCTATCCTAAGCATAGCAATGATCTGTTGACCTATGATCATAAGGGTACGGACTTAGTCCATAGGGATTTTTCCATGAATGGTTTCAATCCTCAGTGGGAATTTGGTTATGGATTATCTTACACCACCTTTGCATATTCTGCGCTTTCAGTTGCGCCGGCACTTGACGGTGGGTTAATAGTTTCTGTCACTGTTACTAATTCTGGTCAGAGAGAAGCTAAGGAAGTCGTGCAGGTATTTGTCTCCGATGTTGTTGCGAGTATCACACCTTCGGTCAAGAGATTAAGAGCCTTTGATAAAATTAATCTAGCGGCTGGCGAAAGCAAGACTGTCAGTTTTGATATTTCTGAGAGAGATTTGTCTTTTGTAGGTACTGCTAACGAGTGGATTTTTGAGCCAGGGGATTTTGTGGTGAGTTGTGGAGGCCTTACTGAGAAAATCACCTTTTAAGATAAAAGATACTTAGTACGACTTAAGTGAGAATTTGTTCTGTTATTTGTATTGTCCATACACTTTCTGTCGCTCAGGGATATTGTAGGGCTTATCAGATAATAACCGTTTAAGTATAAAAGGACTATCAGCTTCTGACTTGATAATTTTCAGAAACTAAAGCACTCTATGTTCTTCCCGCCTTTGCCATTATTTTTTCTCTTGATCTGGAAAGGATAGATTTGGATATTGACATAAAGGTCGGTTCCGCTAAAATCTCCGTTGCCCACTATTCTTAATAAGTTATCTGTGCCAATAGTGAGGTAAGCTAGGCGTACCGCAGCACCCACCCGCAGGTTATTGTAATTGTAAAGTGTGACGGGGAGAAAAGCAGAGAAATGCTTAAGCTCATAAAGGCCTGTAATATTGAGGCTATTAGATCTGGCTATTTGTAGCGGTAAGACTTTAAGACGCTGTACCCAGTATCCGCAAAGACTAAAACTTTCATATAGCTTATGTTCCATCTGTACAGCTAGACCAGTGGGCAGAGCTTGAGAGAATCTATCCGACGTACTTTCCAGTATAAAATCCTGAGCCAATTGCTCGTCTAATTCTGTGAGATCTCTTAGCTCGTCGTATCCAGTACCGTCCACCAGCAGACCAGATTCCCAGCGGTAGGTTCTCTTACTACCACTGTAAGAAATGAGTCCCAAATCAAGTAGAGCGATTCCCAGATCGGTGCCCTTGGATCCACCCATATTTTTAATAGTGAAACCCAGATCGATACCTATGCCCCTTCCTTTGCGGTTGATAGTATTTTCTTCTGGGGATGTATGCGCTAAATCAAAACTACCCCCCTCCAGTACATCAATATTATCCTCGTCAAAACCACGAATGTCAAAACTATTTCTGTTACTGAAGTGCAAGGCTTCATAGCCCCGAAGGTATTTAGCAGTGATTCCTACAGATAAGTCTGGGGAAATTTGTTTTGCCAGATGAAGATTTATTTCCGTATAAGCTGCTGCATTACCATTAAAGGGTTCTGCTGTCAGTACTGTGAGCGAATCGAGTTCTGAGTATACGGGATAATTGGCGACATCAGTGATATTATAACTACCGGCTATTAGTCTGGCTCTGATAGACATACCTATGCTGGTAGACTGATTGATATGGTATTGAAATGCAGGTCCTAGTACACTGGTCTGCAGATCACCATAACTTTTACCGTTCTCCTTATAACTTATGAACACATCACTGGTAGTTACATTGTCCCTGATGTCATCTAAGAGTTGGTCATAATTCCTAAGGAATCGGAAGAGTTTAACCTGTTTTATTTTAACATAGTCCGTGTCAGCGAAAAGATGTGCACCGCCGAGATTGGCAGTCCATTTGTGAGGATTATTTAATAGGCCAGTCGGGTTAAGGTAAGTTGCATTGACACCATTATGATTACCTAATGACAAGCCTGACCGTTCTTGGGTGATCCCTTGCAGAAAGAAGGATAGAGCGATGAGCACTATAAAGTAGGTGCGGCAGTTAGTCATTAATAATTTTAAATAGAACGAACGTATAATTTTATAACTTAGTGTCAAGGGACTTAAAATTATCAAATACCAATGGATTCAGATTTTGACTATTCTCATCGTCTTTTGTGGTTGCTTTCTTTGTATCTTGAGTACGTATACACCACTTGCTGAGTCAGTTCCTGAAACTCTTGATTTGTGGTTACCTGCCTGAAGTAACACATTACTGATGATAGCTAGTACTATCAAATCAACTGATCCTGACCCATTAGTTTTTAGAATTTAATTTTAATTCAAAAATTAGTCCTGAAAGGGTTAAATATTGCTTTGGCTTCTATTTCCAGTGTTGAAGATTCTGGAGTATGTATAGTATCGCGATTAGATGCTAAAGGTAAGTATTGAAAGTCTATGGTCAGCCCAAAGGTTGTTCGATCCTACAAATACACTAATACAAAGCACTACTTGCTGTCCATTCGTATGTGTTAGGGCTAGCTTGCCAGTGGCGTTATTTGAGTTGCTTGTCTCTTTCCAGTATTTATGGATTCTGTGGATATGGTTCTGAAAAAGCCTCTTTTGTCCATCAGCATTGAATTTGATTTGCTTAGAGTTAATCATATTTTAGACGAACCTATTAAGGGAGAACACCGTTTTGGTTCAGTATCCTTTAAATGATTATTTGCAGTATGACTATGTATAGATTGATAATATTTGTGATAATAGTAGTAGCTAGTATTACTCAACTGGATGGGCAAGTCGAAGAATGGCAAGATAGTTATAGGAGTTATACCATTAATGTGGACTTGAAGAATGATGAAATCCTTTTTGATTACGAGTTGTATTTCATCTCTGAGGATAAAAAGGGTAGTTATAGGACGGCTTCATTGGACACTTTTGTTCTGTTGCTTAAGAATGACATAGCCAATTTCCCTACTGGCAAAGAAAACATACTTTTCTATATCCATGGGATGTTCGGTGGTCAGGTGTTGAACTATAAATCCACACTAGTTGATTTTAGATTAAGATACATCGATCCTCCTGCTTCTGATATGAGTAGGATAGTAGGGTACAGGTGGCCTGGGAATAGTTTGGATTACCCTAAATGTAGAGACAATGCGCATGCCATTGCAGAGGCGATGAATGAGAATTTTCGAGAAATACTCAACCACATTACAGCAGAATCACCGTCTACTTCTGTCAATGTGATAGCACATTCTCTTGGTTCTGAATTGTGGAAAGAAATGATGGTGTATGAGAATACATATGCAAGTGATAATATAAATCTCAATCAAGTTGTGATCTGTGCTCCTGACCTGGATGGGAATGCCTTCCATGAAGGCACACCTTTAAGCTTGGCCAAGGCGCGATGTAAGGGTGTTACTGTCTACCACAGTAATAAGGATTTCACACTGACCATGTCGAAGAATTTCAATAATAGGAACAGACTCGGATTGGATGGTCCAGATGAAGCCACCGCTTTTGGTTCCAATTTATCTTTTGTAGAAACCAGTAAGATTGCTGATGAGGAGAATTTTGCTTGGAAGATGACGGGGCACTCTTATGTGCGGGCATCTGAGAGATGTTCTGGAGACATACTCAGTGTTTTCATTGGATTGCAAGCTTCTGAGATAGCACATAGACTCCCTCAAGCTGATAAGTTGGGCTGCTATATTTTGGAACCTGCCGCTGATCAATAATAGGATATACTAGTCCCTTTTTTCGCGTCCTTTAGACTTATAATTTACTTGACCTTTATAATGGTTAATTGTTCTAGTAGTCTTAATTATTGATTAATATAATGGTCATTATAGGAATTGTATCCTTAGATTTTCTCCGATTTGTAGAAATCTTTATTAGGTCCATTATATCAAGCAATTTTCCATATTATACTTATATTGATCATTAAAGTGGTCATAATATGTTTGAAGTCTTAGAAATCAAAGATGTAAAGAAGGAACTTGGTGCCTTGGTCAGAGCCATTAGAAAGCAGAGAGGCTTGTCTCAAGCTCAGCTCGCTCAGTCATTAGACATATCCAGAACAACCATTCAGAATCTGGAACTCGGAAGGAATTTTACAGTGAACACAATCTTGAAAGTGCTGAAGGAAGTTGCTTTATTAGAACAATTACATAATGAAGTTGTCAAGACTAAAAAGCAGGTGCTTAATTCTAAATCACTCTACTGATGGCAGATAATGATATTATAAATGTTGATTTGTTTGGTGTGGAGATCGGACGGATAGGACTTGATGAAAATCGTCGAAGGTCTTCTTTCCAATATAATCCTGACTTTCTTGAATCGAACAAATGGATTAATATTTTCCCTGAAACAGGAAGCCTTAAAAGAACCCCCTACGTTCAATTGTTCGGACAGTATTATGGTGAGACCTTCAAAGGCTTACCACCACAAATTGCAGATTCTCTCCCAGATCATTTTGGTTCGCTCATATTCAAAGCATGGCTTGAAACCAAAAAGGATAAAAATATAAGTGCTTTGGAACAATTGGCCTATGTGGCTAACCGAGGTATGGGGGCATTAGAGTACAGGCCAAGCAAAGCACTGCCCAAGCACGGTAAGATAGATCTGGATGAGATCATTGCCGTGCTCAAAGAAGTTTTGGACTTGAAGAAGTCAACTGAAGAAAAGAAGTTGAGCAATCAAGGTCTCATCAATGTTTTCAAAATAGGGACTTCTGCGGGAGGGGCCAGACCTAAAATTCTTATATCCGAAAACAAGAATAGCGGTAAGATCATTCCTGGAGACTTGGAATATTCTGATGCATATGAGCATTACTTGGTCAAGCTAGATCTAAAGCAAGATGGGAATTACCCCAGGGAAATCATAGAGTATATTTATAATCAGCTTTTAAAAACTGCAGGAATAACTGTAATGGCTTCGAAGCTGATAGATGATAAACATTTTGCAACGCAACGGTACGATAGACAACACGGAGAAAAGCAGCACGTTCTTACTGTAACAGGAATGACGGGCTGGGATTTTAAGGACGCAGAGAAATCTTCTTACGAGAATTTATTCAAGCTAGGTTCTTTTCTTAAAATCTCTCATACTCAAACAGAGGAATTATTCAGAAGGATGGTATTCAATGTCGTTTACGCAAATACAGATGATCATTTGAAAAACCATGCCTTCATCTATGATAAGGAAAAGGACGGTTGGGAATTGGCTCCAGCTTATGATGTGACTTTTGCAATGAATCCCTTATTGGAATTTAGAACCACAAGCAGAGCCTTGTCCATAAATGGCAAAAGAAATAATATCACGATAGCAGATTTTCTCAAGATTTCTGATAATTATACTGTCAAGAATCCCAAGGGAATTATACGTAAAGTACAAGATCAGAAGGAACTACTTCTAAGTTACTTGAAAGAGTACGAAGTCTCACAAAATGTTGTAGATGGGATGATGAAAAGAGTCAAGGAATTCATTTAATCGTTCAGCTCGGCTGTTTATATTTTGTGGTAAGTAGCCAGATATTCTACAAAACTCAATATGCCGATCCGCTAAGTGCTTTGAATGAATAAATAGTTGCTTATAGAATTACAACTATTACTTGGCAAAAGTTTTAGGAAGTATTTCAAAAGGGATGAATAACGACCGACTCACTTCGTTGCCTGAAAATAGGTTTGACAGCTTGGGAGATTTCGTTCCCCAGAATTTTGAGTAAGCGTTTCTTGGTGAAGTTGGTATGAGTGATGACTCCGATCTCTCTTACGGGGATGGGCTTTTCGAGTTGGCTGACATACTTGGGATTAATTAAATTTTTCTGGAGTGTTGCTAATCGGGGCAACAGTGTCATGCCTTTATTCATATGTACCAATTCTAACAAGGACAGGATCGAGCCGCTGACGAATTCCAGATTAAGATTAGTATTACCACGGGCTTTAAGGTGACATATCTTTTCTATCTGACTGGTAAGGCAGTGACTTTCTTCTAGTAGCCACAGTCGATTGACGTCTATCTCAGAAATCTTATACCGTTGTCTGGAATTCTTGGCATTTCTCAAGTCATAAATTAAAAAGTCTTCTTTAAATAGCACTTTTTGAATTGTGTTTTCAGCAATAATGGGTAATGACAATATGCCTATGTCCAACTCTCTTAATCGGATTCGCTGCGTTATTTCTTCAGTTGTTAATTCTTTGATACTGAAATTTACCTTAGGATAGTTGCTTACTAGTTTGTCCAGGAAAAGCGGCAATAGAAACGGCGCCAAAGTAGGGATTATCCCAATCTTCAAAGTGCCTCTGAATTCTTCATTTGTTTCTTGTATCAATTCTAGTAGGTTTTCATATTCCTGATTGAGAATGGTGAATTGATCTATCAATTTGAGACCTTCTTGGGTTAATACTATAGGCTTGCTTTTCCTGTCAAATAGTTGAAGGTCGAGTTGTGTCTCCATTTTTTTAACCATGGTACTCAACGTGCTCTGGGTGACAAAACATTGCTCTGCTGCTACACTGAAACTGCCTGTCTTAGCGAGTGTGAGTACGTATTTAACTTGATTAAGTGTTATTGATGGCATCAATAGTTGTATTAATTATATAGTTTTTATAAATACACAATAAATGACAATTTTGTAAGCATAAAAAATAAGTATGGATAATAGTAGTGGAGATATCAGTAAATGTCCTTTTCACAATGGGAGTCTCAAGCAAACAACCGCCGGGGGAGGCACTACCAACCGAGATTGGTGGCCAAAGCAGCTCAAGCTCAATATACTCAAGCAGCATTCTAGCAAAACCAATCCCATGGATGAGGATTTTAACTATAGTGAAGCATTTGAGAGTTTGGATTATAAGGGTCTCAAAGCAGACCTCACAGCTTTGATGACAGATTCTCAAGATTGGTGGCCTGCGGATTTTGGGCACTATGGACCTTTTTTCATCAGAATGGCTTGGCACAGCGCAGGCACCTATCGTACCAGTGATGGCAGAGGCGGTGGTGGTACAGGCCAACAAAGATTTGCACCACTCAATAGCTGGCCTGATAATGGCAACTTAGATAAGGCAAGAAGATTATTATGGCCTATCAAGCAGAAATACGGCAGTAAGATTTCATGGTCTGACCTGATGATCCTTACTGGTAATGTGGCTTTGGAATCGATGGGATTCGAGACTTTTGGATTCGGAGGTGGAAGAACAGATGTATGGGAGCCAGAAGAAGATGTGTATTGGGGATCGGAGTCGGAATGGGAAGCTGGTGACCAGCGTTATTCTGGAGAGAGAGACTTAGAGAATCCATTAGCTGCTGTGCAGATGGGGTTGATATATGTCAATCCGGAAGGTCCTGACGGCAACCCTGATCCCATAGCTGCTGCTAAAGATATCAGAGAGACTTTTGCAAGGATGGCAATGAATGATGAAGAGACAGTGGCGCTGATAGCAGGAGGGCATACCTTTGGCAAGACTCACGGGGCTGGAGATGCAGCGCTGGTAGGTGCAGAGCCTGAAGCAGCACCTATAGAAGCCCAGGGTCTGGGATGGAAGAATGGTCATGGTTCTGGATTAGCTGGGGATTCGATCACGAGTGGACTGGAAGTAACTTGGACTCAGAAGCCGACACAATGGACACATCTGTACTTCAAGAATCTTTTCGAACATGAATGGGAATTGACTAAGAGTCCTGCTGGGGCACACCAGTGGGTGGCTAAGACTGACGTAGCAGATGTACCCGATGCTCATGATGCCAGCAAGCACCATAAGGTAACGATGCTCACCACGGATTTATCTTTGAGATTTGATCCAGCTTATGAAAAAATTTCAAGAAAATTCTATGAGGACCCAGTTGCATTTCAGGATGCTTTTGCAAGAGCTTGGTTTAAGCTCACACATAGAGACATGGGTCCACTGGTAAGATACCAAGGGCCAGAAGTCCCTTCAGAAGAATTGATATGGCAAGATCCGTTGCCCGACGCAACTGCAGATACTTTGAGCGCTGAGGATATCACAGCTCTTAAAAGTAAAATCCACAATTCTGGTCTGACTGTTTCTGAAATGGTCAATACGGCTTGGGCTTCAGCTTCAACTTATAGAGGTTCTGATATGAGAGGCGGCGCTAATGGTGCAAGGATAAGACTGGCACCTCAGAAATTCTGGAAAGTCAACAACCCTACACAACTGGAAAAAGTCCTAAAGATCTATGAGCAAATTCAATCCAGCTTCGATAAGCAAATATCCCTAGCTGATCTGATAGTGCTCGGTGGCAATGCAGGTGTTGAAAAAGCTGCAGCGGATGCGGGTTATCCTAGTAGAGTCGAATTTGTGGGCGGTAGAGTAGATGCCACACAAGAGCAGACAGATATAGATTCATTCGGTGATCTGGAACCAGAAGCTGATGGATTCAGGAATTATCTGAAGACGAATTATAGTATAGAATCAGAACATTTACTAGTGGATAAGGCACAATTGTTGACCTTGACTGCTCCAGAAATGACCGTGCTGGTGGGCGGCTTGAGAGTCCTCGGTGCCAATGCTGATAATTCCAAGAAAGGTGTATTCACGGATCGAGTTGGTGTCTTGTCCAATGACTTTTTTGTCAATCTGCTGGATATGGATGTACGCTGGAAAGCAACCGATGAAAGTCAAGAAAATTTTGAAGGTACTTCTACCAGTTCAGGTGTCGTGAAGTGGTCAGCTACCAGAGCTGATTTGGTTTTTGGATCTAATTCCATACTGAGAGCAATAGCTGAAGTCTATGGCAGTTCTGATGGCGAAGAGAAAATGGTCAGAGACTTTATCAAGGCCTGGACTAAGGTAATGCATCTGGATCGTTTTGATATAAGAAATAAAGCTTAAGCTGATCAATATCTTGATACTTACGAGACTGCCTTCTTTATGAAGACAGTCTTTTTTTTTACCATTATCAACAAGGCATCAATGAGTATATCTTATTTTAGCTTTGTGGTATCATGCTTGGTGAAAAAAAAAGTTCTAGCTGAGTAATTAATTCTGTATAATGAGGAGTATTGGGTAATTCAAATTTTGTTAACACTCGTCTGATACTTGGCTTCGCCATAGTTGTAATAGTTTGTTCTACTTGCATTTCTGTAGAGCGTAATTCTTCAAAAATTCCAGAAACAAAGCCAAGCCGCTTCATAGATCAGGAGAAACAAAAAGGTGCTCATGTGTTTAGATTAGAAGATACTACAGATCTGCAATTTCTGCATGATTTGAATTTGAATTGGGTAACCTTAGTGCCTTGGGGATATCAGGAAGATTATGATAGTCCTGAAGTAGTGCATAGTAGTGGTGACAGTCTGGAGATAACCAAGAAAGATGAGCGATGGATCAGTAGGATAAAGCAAGTAAGAAAGGAGGGCTTCAAAGTTTTCCTTAAACCACACATATGGATCACTGACGCTTCACCAGGCAAGTGGCGATCGGAAATATATCCTAAGAGTAAAGAGGAATGGGTGAGCTGGGAAGCTAGTTACCGGGAATTTATATTGAGATATGCAAGAGTGGCAGAGCTTGCCCGAGCTGAGATGTTCTGCATAGGTGTAGAGCTGTTACGCGTTGCCACGGAGCAACCTGATTTCTTTCGAGAACTCATAGTCGAGATCAGGGCCATCTATTCAGGGGAACTTACTTATGCAGCTAACTGGTATGAAGAATATGAAAGAATAGCCTACTGGGATCAGTTGGATTATATTGGAGTCCAAGCTTATTTTCCACTTGCGAAAAAAAGGAATCCATCAGTGAAGGAGGTGTCTCATGGATGGAATAAGTTTTGTGGGCATATGGAGACACTAAGTCAGAAGACAGAAAAGAGAATCCTGTTCACAGAACTGGGTTACAAGAGTACGTCGGACAGTGCCATTGAGCCTTGGAAATGGATGGAACATGTTGAAGGGCTTGAAGGTTTGAATTCACACGAGACCCAAGCCAATTGTTATGAGGCTTTTTTTGTTACAGTCTGGGACAAAGATTGGTTTGCAGGGGTTCATCTCTGGCAACTGAATCCAGAATATGTTGAAGAAGAAATGAATGATAATTCCGATTTCACGCCTCAGAACAAACCGGCAGAACTGATAATCACTAGAGGTTTCAACTAAAGCCCACAAGGTCGCTACTCCTCAAGCTGTTATCGCAAAACCTGTATCTCACCACTGTATGTCTTTCTCTCTCCGTTTATGAATTCCACTTTGACCAAATATGCATAGGTGCCGTTCTGAACGAATTCATTTCTGAAAGTGCCATCCCACCCTGTGCCTATGTTTCTGTCCTCTATCACTGCTCCAATAAACATCTGATTGCCCCACCTGTCATACACAAATAACTGACTGTTTCTGACAGTCTCAGAAGCACCTATATTAAAAAGGTCGTTGAAGCCATCGCCATCAGGGCTGATAATATTAGGGAAGTAAATATTGACATCAATTCTAGCTCTTACAAAGACAGAGTCTATGGCAACACAATATAAATCATTGGTGCTTTCAAAGAATAACCAGTTATCATCTTGCACTACATACACTAACACTAGTTCATTGGATATCACCTCCTCACTCTCAAACCACTCGCTGGTAATAAGGTCTCCACCACTCACATTGGGCTCTAGAATTAAAGTCTCACCATAGCTCTCCTCCAGCTCTTCTTCAACATTGATCTTGGTTAGGTTCTGCCCGACGAGCAGATCCAAAATGACGAGGCTGTCGCAGCCATTGCTATTGAAAAGAGTATCATAATAAATGCCTTCTTGAGTCAGGTCAACACTTCCAAACGGATAAACTTCTCCCAGGCAAATCGTATCTTGAAATTCATGCGCGACATCTGGTAATACAGTAAGGTCCAAGCTCACCAGACTGTCGCATCCTTTATCAGTCTGCGTGAGATAGTCGTAATCACCAGTTTCCATATATCGGACTGATCCCATCTCGATATAACCACCTTCGCAAATCGATTCTATCAGAGTGGTTTCAGCTGGAAAATTTTCAGTAAGTATTAGAGTCACTGTGCTGTCACATAGATTATCTTCTGATATGTATTCGAATCTATAAATGCCACCCTCGTCCAGTACTTCGTTATCAAAAATAAAAGGTTCTCCAGAACAAAACTCAGCACTGATATCCAGAAATTTTGACTCCACCTCTATCACAGTCAAGTCCACGATACTATCGCAGCCTGCAGCTGAAGTAAAAGTTTTCGTATAAATGCCACCATTAATGATAGTGCTATCTCCGAATAAAAATTCCTCCTCTGGGCATATATGCATAATTAAAGTTTCTCTCTTTTCTTTCCTTACTGTAAGACTTAGTATGACCAAACTATCACAGTTTTGATGAGAGGTCAACAGCTCTTCATAAGTGCCGGAAAGATTTAAATCCTTATTATCAAAGAAGTAGCTGTCTTCAGCGCATATGGTCTCTGCTATTTCAGTAGCTGGAATGACGTCCGTAAAGAAGACATGTATTCTTTCCACTATGGAATCACAACCGGTAAACATTGATGGCAGATAATTGAAGTATGTGCCTTCGGTGAGTATCCATTCTTGATAAATCAATATACTGTCATGATAACATAATAACGTATCAATATTAATGGTGTCTGGAGGTGTCAACTCATATGGATACCAATCCAGTGTTTTACTTTCAGTTGTTATGCATCCAAAGGTGTCAGTTGCCGTGATTTCAATATCATAATTGCCACTCAGTTCGTATTCATGTAGTTGCTCTGCTCCCATTGCTGAGTTGCCATCACCAAAGTCCCACCCCCAGTCCACATCTGAATGTGAAGCTTGAGAATAGTTTTGAAAATTCACAGCACCTGCGATGCAAGTATCATAGACACATTCTGTGATAATTTCTAAGTCTGGGATATGATACACTTGGAAAAAGGCAGTATCGTAACAATCTGCTCCATCATTGAGTATCATCATACCTTCGTACTGTCCCTCATCGGCAAAGTAGAAACTGAGGTCTCTCAAGGTTGCACCATTTGAATCATACACCAGATCACCTTTAGGATCGTGAATTGTCCATTTGTAGTCTTGGATGTAAGCTTGGTCCTCACTTTCATTGATGAATTCAAAAGTAGCTGGATCGCAGGTTTCAAAATACGCTATGGAATCCACTGGGTTCCATAATGGGTCCTTAAGATAAGTATCCGAACGGACTCGAGCCAGTAGATTCTCATAGCAATCCACGACATTGAATTCGTAATCTCGCCTGGTACGACTAAGCAATATGCCATTCCTTGTTTCTTCTATGCACACACCCACCACATAAGAACCTACGACTTGAGGCACGCCTGTCATGAAACCAGAATCCGAATTGATGACTATTCGTGGACTGCCATCCATGGGATTAGTAGTGGTATAGGGTGGCAAATACTCCAAGCCAGGATAGGGTGGCGGACAGAAGGCTGGATCGGGATTCTGTGTGGCACCACCGCAGGAAGATCCTGGAGGTCCTGTATACAAGGGATCACAGAATGAGTAGGTAAGCGCATCGCCATCTTTATCTATTGCAGACTGGTCAAGCTGCTGCTGGAAGTTAGCACATACGAAAATGGGTGGTTTGCCAGAGAATACAGGACTACTACTTTCAGTCCTCAATGCTTCTGGAGTTATTAATATGTCATACACCGAGCCGAGGTCTCCACCTGTACCTATGATGTTATTGATGGTGTAGTTTCTGCAGCATTTCTGATAGGTGATCTGGTAATTGCTGTTTCCTATTTCCAGAGTCGTCCTGAAGGTGTAAGTAGCCAGTTCCATTTTGGCTTCACTTAGAAATCGTGTCTTGCAGGGGTCTGATTCATTGGGAATATTTTCGGTGGGACTTACCGGCACTTGCCTGATGACATCATACGATCGCCAAGCACCCCACGGCTCCTCCACAAATACTCCAAAATTAGCCAACGCATCATAGGGGATACCTTGAGGGTCACGGTATAGTGTTAAGGTAACTTCTATTTCCGCCTCAGTCTGATTATTACTGAAAGCAATGAACTCATAGGTTATTTCACCTCCTACAATGTGGGAACCTTGGCAGTTGAGGGAGAGTAAGAATATTAGGAGAAAGATTGAAAGATTTATCCGTCCCTGCATTGACAATTGATTTAAAGTTATAGCTAAAAAAATTCAATTATCTACATTCAATTTTTCTAGAAACTCAGGAAGGGGAGACAGTGGGGTGGAACAATTTGCAGATGGTGTCGAAAAAAAAAGGGGATTATAATTTGCAATAGCTAAGTTAGCATTATTGCTAATACGAATTTAACTTTTAATGAATACGTATTAAAATTAGGTGTTTACCATTAGTCTGTCAGAGCCACCTACTCAGGGTAGGTGACTACTAGGGAATTCACAACCTTGGTTTTCAGGATGTCATCACTGAATTTGAATATTTCATTCTGCACGGACTCCCAGTTGTCATTCATGAATTGTGAACCTATCACGTGGCCTTGTGCATCAGCAAATGGCTTTACCACTAACTTGCCTTCAGGTATTCCAGAAATTTCAGCATATCTCTTTATTGCTGGTATGGAGATGATCTTATCGCTATGGGCTTCATCCTTGTAATAGTAGCCTATGAAGGTCGGGACGGTGTTCTTTTTCCAAGTCTCTTCAGTCATAGTCTGATCCAGTAAGGCTTGCATGGCTATGTAACCTTCTATCCTTGCTGTTGTCTGCCAGTATTCCATCACCTTATCATTAGCTTCCCAGGTTCTATAATCTCCACCCATGGACAGCTTGAATAATTGCTTTCCCCATCGTCCTGTTATTTTTTTTGAGTTGGGATCGTTGATGGCAAAATTAGGAGCGAGCATTATCTGAGCAGCAATAGCCTTGTCTTCATTGGCTAAGTAAGAGCTGTAGGTACTTCCAGTTGAAGTGGAGAAAACAATGACTTTCTTGCCCAGAGCTTTTGCAACAGCTATGGCTTCCTTGGCAGAATCCAATAATTGTTTCGGCGTAAGATCTTTCATCGCATCCTTATCAGCTAGACCATGCTTAGCTAGCCTGGGCAAATAAAGATTGCAATTGTATCTGGCGGCAAAATTCTGAACGATAGGGAAGCCTTCTTTATGGGAGGCTGTAAATCCATGAAGATACACAACAGCATATTCAGTCACTGCTTTCTCTGCGCTGGCCCATATGATCTTTGCTTCATTCCTTGGCTTTATGCCTGGAGTTGATTTTTCCTTATTGGATACAAAACTCTCTACTTGATCTACACTGAAGGAAAGATTGGCTGGGCTGGAGTTCACTGATTCATACTTGGCAGTAGGCCCTAGAAAATAACCGATTATCAATATCAGGAGCAGAATCAAAAGAATCTTTACGAATAGTCTCATCTCAAAAGTATTATTAAGGGTGTAGTATTCAATCTAATCAAAACTACAAATAAACATATTATTATTTTATTAAGTATGTAAAAGTACTGATATAGAGCTGTTTAGATATTATTATTTCAAATATTATGCTTCTGGTCAGCAGGCTGATCCGCAAAGTGTCGATATGGATGCAAAGACTTATATTAGCCAACCATTAACATTCAATACTTCATGAAGAATCTGCTATGTTTCATACTGCTATTGGTAGGCTTACCGATTTATGGGCAATATGAATTTACACTCACCCGTGAGTTGGATTGCACTTCCGTCAAGCTCCAAGCAAATACAGGTACTTGCTGGAGTTATGCCACCTCTTCGTTCATAGAATCAGAACTTATGAGAAAAGGCAAAGGTGAATATGACCTTTCTGAGATGTTCATTGTCAGAAACATCTATATGGACAAAGCTCGCAATTACTTGCTAAGACAAGGTCAAGCAAATTTTTCTCAGGGTAGCTTGTATCACGATTTCATGAGAACGTTTTCACATAATGGCATCGTACCAGAAGCTTCATATTCTGGCTTGTTGGGAGAGAGTAAGCAACATAACCATAGCGAGTTGGAGGCAGGAATGAAAGGATACTTGGATGGCATACGCAAATCCAAAGGCTTGAGTACACGGTGGCCTGTGGTCTTAGCAGCAATATTGGACACCTATCTCGGAGCGGCACCAGAAACTTTCATATATGAGGGAAAAAAATACGACTCCAAGTCTTTTGCGCAAAAACTGGACATCGATGCGGATGATTATGTCAGCTTGACTTCTTTTACGCATCATCAATTTGGCAAGGCATTCATCTTGGAGATTCCTGATAACTATTCTAATGGATCATACCAGAACGTCCCACTCGCAGATATGATGTCTATCATAGACAAGGCCTTAGAAAAGGGATACACGATTGTATGGGATGGAGATGTGAGCGAGAAGGGCTTTAATTCCAAGAAAGGCATAGCTGTCTTACCCACCAGACAAGGACGTAAAGACCTGTTCACCAAGCCAGGAGAAGAAGTAAAAGTAACCCAAGCGCTCAGGCAGAGTTACTTTGAAAATCTATCCACTACTGATGATCACCTGATGCACATAGTCGGCAAGGCCGAGGATCAAGCTGGTAAAGAATACTACCTCATCAAGAATTCGTGGGGTAAGATCAGCCCCTATAAAGGTTTTCTCTACATGTCTAGAGCTTATATGGAAATGAAGACAGTTTCCGTTCTGGTGCACAAAGATGTGCTGGACAAGTAAGCTAGCTAAAGATTATACGTGCTCGTATTAATCCTTTGATTCTGTATAAAGATTAAGTACTGATCGACTAGGATAAGTGATGCATATGCTTACTTTCGCCGCCTTTGCCAGTGATTTGCTTATGAATAAGATTTATCAGATTTCCCTGCTTTTTATGATGATGAGTGCCTGTGCCTACGGTCAAATGAGCATAGACACAATACAGCTTTCCAGTACTCGTATTCCGCTCAGAATAAAAGAGACAGGCAGAAGTATAACTGTGATAACGAGTAGAGATATGTTAGCTATGCCAGCCACTTCCATAGATGAAATATTGCAGTCTGTGGCTGGGGTTGAAGTGCAGTCGAGAGGTGGTTTCGGAACACAAGGCGATATTTTGATGCGAGGGTCCACTTTTACACAAGTGCTTATACTTATAGACGGTATGCGTATGAATGACCCGCTAACTGGCCATTTCAATAGTTATATACCCGTCACAAAAAAAGAAATTGCTCGGATAGAAATCATGAGAGGAGCGGCATCTGCGATGTATGGAGCAGATGCAGTAGGCGGTGTGATCAATATCATTACTAAGACTTTTGTCAGGGATTCTGAAGATAATGCCGGTGTCAATCTGGCTTATGGCACTGATCACTTATTGAGTGCTGAGATAGGATTCAATAGAGTTAAGAACAAATTGATTTTGGGCGGTGGTGCTTCGTCATTCAGTTCTCCTGGGCAGACAACCTTGCCACCATTTGCCAATTCTACAGATACCACAAGCACTGGACCACAAGCTTACAATACCTACTTTGACTTGAAGACGGTTGCTTTGTCAGCTTCTTACAAGCTCAATGATAAGTTTTTATTCAGTGCAAGAACCAGCTATGATTACCGAGATTTTGCAGCTCGGTACTATTATACGACGAGTCCTTTAGACAAGGCGGAAGAAATAGTAACTAATTTTTGGAATCGAATCAAACTTGCCAGAATAGGCACCAGAAGCAGCTCAGAGTTCAATGTTGCTTTTAAGAGAAACACGGATCAGTTTGTTTTCAGTCCAGATTTTCCCAGTACTAATAATCATACCGCCAAGCTGCTCAATTTCACTGTCAATCATCTGTATGAGTTGAATGATGCTGTCACGCTGAAGGGTGGTCTGCAAGTGGATCGGAGATCGATAGAGAGTAACGATAGAGGGGGTCATAACGATATGCATTATGGTGCCTACGCGATGGGAGTTTATCAGAGAGGAGCTTTTAATGGTAACCTGAATGTGAGAGCCGACCATGATGAGAGCTATGATTTACAGATTTCTCCCAGTCTGAATTTATCTTACGTATCACCTAAGTTGGTTCTGCGTGGATCCGTGGGTAAGAGCATACGAGCAGCAGACTACACAGAGAGATATGTATCTAATAATCTTGTGAATTTGACGCCAGGTAGAAGCTTGGGTAATCCAGAATTGAATTCAGAAATAAGTTGGTCCGAAGAGTTGGGTTTTGATTATGAATTCTCCCAGCAGGTTGGACTAAGTATGACATTTTTTTCCAGACAATCCAGTGAATTGATTGATTATGTGTCGACGTCTACTGCGGACATAGGATCTGTGAGTGCAATAGGAAGCTTACAGGCGGATGCGAGTTATTTATTTGCTCAGAATATTTCCGAGATCACAACTCAGGGATTGGAAATCCAAGCGAGGATAATCAAGGATATGGGCAAGTTGGCACTTAGGTGGAATTTAGGTTATACCTTTTTGAATACTGAGGGAGAGGAGGAAATCATATCGATCTACTTGTCCAGCCATGCTAAGCATCTAGTGACTTCTCAGCTTTTCCTTGAAGCCAAAAAGTTTGTCTTATCAGTCAATGGGCTTTATAAGAGCAGGGCGAGTATGGCTAGTGGGGATGTTATGCCACTAGCAGATGACTACAGTGTCTGGCATGCCAAGCTTAAGGTGGCGGCCTTTGAAAGAGTGAAATTACATATAGAGCTGAGGAATGTTTTCGATAAGCAATATTACAATATTCTAGGAGCGCAGATGCCACAGAGATGGCTGATGGGCGGAGTGAGTAAGAATTTCTAGTGTGAGATTGTACTTCTATATGTCAGAATGTGATAACTTTGCATTCGCTTGCCGGTGTGGTGGAATTGGTAGACACGTTGGATTCAAAATCCAATGTCAGCAATGACGTGGGGGTTCGAGTCCCCCCACCGGTACTGAAGCCTTGCAAATACTTGTATTTGCAAGGCTTTGTTTCTTGTATTCCTACCTTTAAGCTATGACGCGACAACGGCACCAGAAAGGCCTCATTATTTTCATAAAGAACCCACAGCTGGGTAGAGTTAAGACTCGTCTTGCCATAAGCACAGGTGATGTAACCGCACTTGCTGTATACCATAAGTTATTAGCTCACACTCGCAATACAGCATTGAATACAGACTGCAATCGCTATCTGTTCTATGATACAGCCATTACAGAGCAAGATGAGTGGAGCACAGAACTATTCAATAAGGATGTGCAAGCCACTGGAGATCTTGGTGAACGTATGCATACTGCCTTTGAGACTTGTCTAGCCCTGAATGACAAAGTTGTGATCATAGGCAGTGACTGCCCTGAGATTACTTCTGAGATCATAGAAACGGCTTTTCGCAGACTTGATCTGGCTGATGTAGTCATAGGACCTACTCTGGATGGTGGTTATTACCTGCTCGGTATGAAGAAAAGTCATTCGGAGCTATTCATGGATATGAAATGGAGCACAGCGACTGTATTTTCAGAAACCATCGAGCGCATTCAGCAGAAGGGATCGCTTTATTCTAAAATGCCTATCCTGTCTGATCTGGATAATATCGAGGATTTAAATAAGTTCCCAAAGTTCAACGCCTGACGCATCATAGTTCTCAGAATTGAGATTTATCTGATATAATAATTCCTTTATAGAATATTTTAGCTTTGATCAGGAATAGTACCAATCTTCAACCTATAGTTGAGCTTATGAAACCTTACATATATCTGTTATTTCTTATACTATTACTGTCCGCTGCGGTATCTGATCTATCTGCTCAGCGAGTTGTGACGCTGGAAGAATGTATCAATATGGCCGTTGACAGAAGTATCCTGGTCAATCAAGGCGATATCAATACACAATTTGCGGAAATCAGTCTCTCTCAGGCCAAACAAGCCCGCTACCCTAATCTCAGCGCTTCATCAAATCTCTATTGGAATTTCGGTAGAACGATAGACCCGACTTCCAATGACTTCATTACTGAACGTTTCTTTTCCAATACCTATGATCTCAATACAGGCGTGATTCTTTTTGACGGTTTCAGGATAAGGAATACCATCAAGAAAAGTGAAATGGACATACAAGCGGCCACCGCTGATAATCAACAGACTAAGCAGGATATAGCCCTGCAGACGGCCCTTAATTACCTGAACGTCTTATTTACCAAGGAAAGCATCACCATTTCCAATACCCTATTGGCGCAAAGCAAAAATCAGCTGGTCCAAATGGAAAAGTCCATCAGGGCTGGAGCAATGCCGGCGTCAGAACGACTCAATGTCGAAGCCCAAATAGCCCAGGAAGAGCAAGGCTTGATAAATGCACAGAATAACTATCAGCTGGCACTCTTCCAACTCAAACAACAAATGAGGATCAGCCCGGGAGAAGAAATCGAAGTTTCCGTTACGACTGAACTCGCCATAGATACTGACCCGGACTTGCTAGATTATGATGAAGTGATCACTCGTGCACTGTCTAATAGATACGATCTCAAAGCTGCAGATATAAGAGCGCAAAGTTCCGAAATGGATATTGACATCGCCAAGGCTGGTTATTATCCCCGTGTGAATCTAGGTGGTAGTCTGGGAACGAGATATTCCAATCAAGCCAAAGAAGTTGTGGGATTCAATACACAAATCGTGGAAACCGAAATCTTTTTGCCTACCAGCCCTGATCCTATAACCTTAGGTCAGGTTGTGGATATTCCTATTGTGGATAAGCAGAGTTTTGGGACTCAGTTGGACAATTTTCTTTCGTATGGTTTTGGTTTTGGTTTATCTATTCCGATCTATGATAATGGGAATACCAAGGCTGCGGTGCAGAGAGCAGAACTCGGTGTTATCAATCAGCAACTGGCCAAGCGACAGTTAACAGAAAATTTCCAACAGACCGTGCATCAGGCGCTCATGGATGCGCGGGCTGCTAAGAGAAAACTACAAGCTTCTGAGAAGAGTCTGGAAGCACAAAAGGCAGCCTTTGAGAATCTAACGAAACGGTATGAGATCGGTGCAGCTAATTCATTCGAGTGGGAAACACAAAAAGCGCAAATGGAACAAGCTGAGATAAACAAACTTCTGGATAAGTATGATTATCTCTTTAAAATAAAGATCATCGAATTCTATATGGGTAAAACACTAAATTTCTGAAAAGATATGGCTAAGAAAAAAGGAAAAGGCTTTTGGTTTCTGATAATACTATTATTGGTCTTAGCTGCTACGATGAGCTTTGCCTATTATAAAAAGTCCAAGGAACCCAAAGGGACTGCTGTGAATTTTGATACGGTCAAGAAAAGAACCATCAAAGAGAAAGTATCTGCCTCTGGAAGAATCTTCCCAGAGAAAGAAATTAAAATCAGCTCGGATGTATCTGGTGAGATCGTAGAACTCTATGTGATGGAAGGCGATAGTGTCAAGGCCGGTCAGGTGCTCGCCAAGATAGATCCAGAGGCATACCTTTCTTCTGTACAGAGAGGCCAAGCAAACGTGAGCAGTGCAAAATCGCAAATAGCTGTTTCCAAAAGTACCAGAGAATCCAGTCTTGCCCAGAAGGAACAAATTAAAGCACAACTGGCCAATGCGCAAAGCATCCATGAGCGGAATAAATCTTTGCTTGCTGATGGGATTATCTCACAAGCAGACTTTGATCAGTCAGAAAGCAACGTTGCAAATCTGGTGGCTAATATGAAAGCATCAGAAGCTACTATCAGATCTGCTGAAGAAAGCATCAAGGGCGCAGCCTTCAATGTGGAAAGTGCAGAGGCCACCCTCAAAGAACTCAAAACAAATCTCGGAAGAACTACCATAAAAGCGCCAGTTGGCGGCATCATCTCCAGTCTCAGTGTGGAGCAGGGAGAACGTGTCGTGGGTACGATACAGATGACCGGTACGGAAATGATGCGTATCGCCAATCTCAACTCCATGGAAGTGCAGGTCGATGTTTCTGAAAATGACATAGTCAGAGTCGCTATGGGGGATAAGGTAGAAGTGGAAGTCGATGCTTATCTGGATGAAACAATAGAAGGAACCGTTTCTGAAATAGCCAATTCTGCATCTAATATCACAGGTGCTACTGCAGCGCTAAGCACAGACCAAGTCACTAATTTTGCCGTCAAGATAAGGCTGGAATCACAGTCTTACCAGAAGCTTGTCACGCCGACACAGAAATATCCGTTCAGACCAGGCATGTCAGCATCTGTAGAGATATATACTGATGAAGTGAAGGATGTCCTCACTATCCCCATACAAGCAGTTACAGCTAGGGAAGTGGATGAAGACTCTGACAAAGATGATTCCGAAAAGACGGATGATGATTTCAAGGAAGTTGTCTTCATTCATTCTGCTGATACGGTAACCATGGTTGAAGTCAAAACAGGTATTCAGGATGATGAATATATTCAGATTCTCAGCGGTCTGGCTATGGATCAAGAGATTATCAAAGGCCCTTATTCTGCCATCTCCAGTGATCTGGATGATGGTTCAGAAGTCCATGAGAAGAAAGAAAGAAAGAAAAAGAAAAGAAAGTAGAACCTTAGGAATAGTATGACATTTGCCCTGTATTACTGGAAATACGGATTGATCTGCTAGAGATGAATTAGGTATTACTTAATTAATTATGTGTTAAGATTAAGCTGTTTTCAGAATCCATCCTATCTTTGCAATGCATCAAGAGATCAGCTAGTCAGCTGACGTCAACCGAGCCACGAAACGCCACGGTGATCCAATGATGCGGACATAAGTTCAAAATGGTTTCGCTCCATTCTATTTATTTCCGTTTCGGTATTGGTGCTATTAATTGACACTAAAGAAGCAATGCCAAGATGAAAGTCTGCGATCACATTACTAAAGCCAATGGTAAAACCCTCATCTCTTATGAAGTGCTGCCACCCCTCAAAGGAGGAAGAATGCAAGATATCTTCAGAATGCTCGATCCCATCATGGAATACAAGCCTGCATTCATCGATGTGACTTACCATAGAGAAGATATTGTTTTCAATAAGAGAGAGAGTGGTTATTACGAGAAATTGTCGATCCGTAAGCGTCCAGGAACGGTAGGTATATGTGCCTCTTTGATGCATAAATATCATGTGGATACTGTGCCGCATCTTATTTGCGGTGGCTTCACAGTTGCGGAGACTGAAGATGCTTTGATAGATTTGGCTTTTCTGGGCATAAACAATGTCTTGGCTCTTAGAGGGGATGCTAGAAATATGGATTCCCGATTCATTCCTGAGCCAGGAGGGCATAAATACGCGGTGGATCTGGTCCATCAATTACAACATATGAATGTGGGTCAGTATCTGGATCAGAATCTAGCTAATGCAGCGCCGACAGAGTTTTGCATCGGCGTGGCTGGCTACCCTGAGAAGCATTTTGAAGCACCTAATTTTGATATCGATCTTAAGTATCTGAAGGACAAAGTGGAAGCGGGTGCTGATTACATTGTCACTCAGATGTTCTTTGATAACGATAAGTACTTCAATTTTGTGGACAAGTGTAAAGCCTTTGGAATTAATGTCCCTATCATACCTGGACTAAAACCCATTACCAAGAAATCACAACTTGTCAGCATCCCGCGTATGTTCTTCATTGATTTTCCAGAAGAACTAGCTAATGCCATGCACAATGCCAAGGATAAAGAAGCCACTCGTCAGATCGGAATAGAATGGTGTATCGCTCAGTCAAAAGAACTGAAAGCAAAAGGCGCTCCCATACTTCATTACTATACGATGGGCGATACGCAGACTATGCTGAAGATATTAAAGGAGGTTGCCTGATTTTTAAGAGGATATTAATTTTTGACATATTAACGAGATTATGAAATACTATTCTCGATAATATTGTTCCTCGGATTATATGCAATACCTGTAACCGCCCAGCGAATTGACACAAACGCATTATCCAATAACTATTAAGATTATGGTCTCAACCGGTCTACAGGGATTTCGCTTATCGGTAGCGGTATAGTAGGTGTGCCTGTCAGGTTCATACAAAAAAGCGGTGATCAGAAAGAAATTGTTCCTGCCCTTCCAGGGCGAGCCTTCGGAAATCGATTCAGTGGTGATATTGATTTCAACATCGGCTACAGTTTATTAGCGGGTTATAATGTTTTTCTTGGGTCAAAGTTTAAATCGAGAAACATTAAGATGTTCAAGAATTATCTTGGTTTGAAAGCTGCTGTGTTACAAAACCTACTGGGATTGAGGCTGGGTTTACTTGGCATAGAGATGCTTTTTTTAAAGATGGCTATATTTATTCCAGAGGTCTGGATTTAGGTTTGATTTACTCTATATCAATAGACGGATCATATAGAAATCAGAATGGGGATCTGATAGATGATGAAATTCAGCCGTTTTTGAGATTTGATTAGAACTGGCTTCGGTCCTAATTTTCTTGTTGTTTAATGATAATGGATAATAACCCTATTCGAAATTCTCATACTTAACCTCACCACCCACCATAGTCATCAACACTTTAGCTTTAAGAATCTCTTGATCTCCACAGGTAAGTAAATTCTTGCTCAGCATAACCAGATCCGCATACTTGCCCACTTCCAGAGAGCCTTTCTTCTTCTCTTCAAAAGCCCCATAGGCAGCATCCAATGTGTAAGACCGCAAGGCTTGCACTCTACTCATCCTGTTTGTTACAAAAAATTTCATGCCATTATCCACTCTAGTCCTCGTCACACTGGCATAAAAGTTTCTGATGGGATCAATATCTTCTACAGGTACATCAGTACCGTTAACAATAGTCACACCTTGATTGAGTAAGGCTTTCCAGGCATAGGCGCCTACCTTGGCTCTGAGCATCCCTAGCCTCTTCACTACAAAGGGTGCATCAGAGGTGCAATGCACGCCTTGCATGGAGGCGATCGCTCCGGTCGACTTGAATCTCATGATGTCAGTAGGATTGAGGTGTTGAGCATGTTCTATTCTCCAGCGCTTGCTTTTTATGGTGTCTTTGTGATTTTCGATGATGTCGAGTACTTCTTTGTTAGCCCGATCTCCAATGGCGTGGACACAGAGCTGCATATCATGTTTGTTAGCTAGTTCTGCAATCTTGGCCACTTCAGAAATTTCAGTTGTGTTTTGTCCTATGAAACCTGGTTTGTCAGAATACGGTTCCAATAGCCAAGCACCGTGAGCACCTAATGCTCCATCCACTTCTGTCTTGATGGCTCTGCAAGTGAAATGACCGTTACCGATATCAATCTTTCTGTATTGTCCGACTTTGTTTTTAAGTTCTTGAGAGCTGTGTCTGACCATCGCCCACAATCTGATATCCATCTTACCATCTTTGGCTAATTGTTCATATCTGTCCAGCTCATAGAACTTGGATCCTGCATCTTGAAAACTGGTGATTCCATTCTCCAAACATTTTTTCTGGGCTAACTGGATAGCCTCGTGCCATAGTGCTGTCTGGGCTTTTTCATCCAAGCTTTTCTTATGGGCATTGAAAGCAAGTTTAATGTGGTCCATAGAATTTTCTTCAAATACACCTATCGGATTTTTCAATTGATCCTTAATAATTGTGCCACCTACTGTGTCAGGGGATTCAGAGGAAATTCCTGCTAGCTCCATCGCCTTTTCATTGGCAAAGAGACTGTGCCCACTAGCGTGCACCAAGATAACTGGATTGTCTGGGGAGATTTTGCTTAGTGTATTATGTGTAGGGTAGCCTTCGTAGAGATCATCTGGTTCTATGTCCCACTTTTCTTGATGCCAGCCACGACCATAGATCCATTCACCAGGTTTCAGATTGCAGACTTTGTCTTCGACCTTTTTAACTATTTGTTGCCAGCTGGTATCTGTAAGGAAATTGAGATTCTGGAGAGTTTCGCCCATTCCGGAAAAATGTCCGTGTCCTTCTATGAAGCCAGGCATTAGAAATTGTCCTGCAGCATCTTTGACTTGTGTTTCAGAAGTTTTCAACTTCAAAATATCTTCATTTGTCCCTAAAGCTTTTATGCGTCCTTCACTGATGGCAATTGCTCCATTGAAGGGCTGAGTATCGAGGGACTCTGCAGAATAGATGATTGCGTTATGAATGATGAGGTCAGTAGTGCCCAGGTCTTTTGAATCATAACAAGAAATTAGTTGCAAGAGGTTGGCTAGGAAAAGATAGAGGTATGATCGCATATTTTTAAAAATAAAGCTTTTCATTTGGTTTTATACTCACAGAATGATATTTCCTTAAGGACTTGCTATACTTACAGTGAATTGAGGTATTACTAAGGTAGAAATTGTGAATGCATTTAAGTAGTGAAGTAAGAGTCTTGTTTACAGTAGAACTGGGAGGAATATTTAAACTCAGATCATTCAATTTGCTACTTCTGTGCAGCCCCTCCGTAGTTTAAGTACTGCTTTGTTACCAGTCCACCACGAAAAAGGTACTGGCTATACTATGGGTTTTTTTATGTTGAAGACTAAGCGCCATTGCAAGTTTACTATCAGCTGTTGAACTTAGCTAAATAGCTGCTTGAGTTTAATTGAGCCATTGTTACATAAGTGCTGATTCAGCATTAAAACACCTCTGTTTATATGATACATAATCCTGCTAGTGGTCCGTACTTGGCTATATGAGAGCTAATTTTTAAAATTTCTTATACCACCTATGCAACGTATTCCAGGCTTATTACGAATTAGTATAGTATAGGATTGAATGTCTTTTCTACAAGCATTGTAAATAAGATTTTCGAGATAAAATTTTCCACCTTACAGTACTACTGACAAATTAATTAAAACTTGATAAAATGAAAAATACATTGTTCATCGTGGCATTACTATGCCTGAATTTTACTGCCTATTCTCAATTTAACTTAGGTGTTAAGGCAACCACTTCTACTGTATTCACCCCAGCAGATACACAGGGATTCGTTAGTTTGAGTCCAAATCAGATTAGTAGAATATCTGTTGGAGAAACGGAAAAAAGGCATGCATATGGTCTTTTCGGTATAGCTGAGAATGAAAAACTCTTCTTTATGCTGGAGGGTCTTTATACCAGTTCAAGCCAGCGTTTTCAGATGGTTGCAACTGGACTGGAAAGAAACAGACCAGATCCAGCAACGGAACTATATGACAATAGCTCGAGTATCAGATTAATAGCCACTGGAGGAGTCAAGTATAAGAACTTCAGATTAGGTGCAGGCCCTGAAATTTCAATGGTCCTTTCTAGAGAAGAAACGTTATCTCAACTGCGCAATTTTGAGAAACAAGATGCTGCTAATCTCGGAGGGTTTGATTTTCTTTTAGGTTACACATTTTTAGATCACATACAGTTAGATATCAAGTACGTTAAGTACTTCGCCAATATAGGTAGCAATTATCACTTTGATGGCATACCAGTGAGTTTCAAGGGTAATCCATCCATGATAGAATTAAGTCTCGGGTTCCATTTGTAGTAGTGTGGAGTTCAACATATTTACTGAGTTAGATTTAGATGACCATTTATTTATAAATGGTCATCTTTTATTTTGCAAGCCTTTATGTCCGAGCAACGATCCAGGCGGGTGCACCAACTCAAAAGGTACTGAGGAGATTGATGCCGCTATGTCTGTTTACCGTTTCGATTGCTTCCCTTTCTGCATATCCTTGAGTAAAGACATGGCCTCTATTATGGTTTCCAGCTTCTATGATCATTGATTTCAAGCGACTTATGGCACTGACTAAACAAGAAGATCCTGAACAGATAATAGGAATCTTTATTCCCAAATCGTGAAGGTAGGCTAGGTAAAGGAATTATGACCTGATAGGTGCTTAGTGGCTATTGTAGAGTATCCGTAATCTAAATAACTATCGAGGTGGTTATTATTCAAGTTTGGATTAGTTTTGAGATTGATTCAATTGAGATGCAGACGATTCAGAAATTACAAGATTACTTCAGAGACAAACTTTCCACGTATGATTACCCTGAGCAACCGGCAGCTCTGTATGAGCCTGTCCGGTATATCATGGGATTAGGGGGTAAACGCATCAGACCTGTACTATTGCTGGCCGCCTATGACCTCTACAAGTCAGATACGTCTGCGTTTAAGGCTGCATTGGCGATAGAGGTATTTCATAATTTCACTTTATTGCATGATGACATCATGGATGAGGCGGATATCAGACGAGGTAAGCCTACGGTCCACGTTCATTATGATCAGAATAAGGCCATACTCTCTGGCGATGTCATGATGATATATGCCTACCAATTATTAGAATCCTATCCTAAAGAATTTTTGTCTCTTATGAAGACTTTCAGCCAGACGGCCAGAGAGGTCTGTGAGGGGCAGTCTATGGATATGGAAGCGGAGCAGCGGGATGATGCTAGCATTTCTGATTATTTGAATATGATAGAGTTGAAGACTTCTGTACTTTTAGCAGCAGCCCTCAAAATGGGTGCTACTCTAGGCGGGGCTAGCGCAGCAGATCAAAAGCATCTTTACGAATTCGGTAGAAACTTAGGTATCGCATTTCAGATCCAAGATGATCTATTGGACACCTTTGGGACAGCAGAGCTTTTGGGTAAGAAGATAGGAGGGGACATTGAACAAAAGAAAAAAACGTACCTCTACTTGAAGGCCTTGGAATTGCTAGGCGAACTTCAAATAGCTCGACTCAAGGAAATATTCTTGGACTCCAAAATAGAAATGGACCAAAGTAGGATTGACGAAGTAAAAGACTTGTTCACTAAGTCTCATGTCAAAGTCCATGCAGAAGAATTAAAATTAGTTTATCAGCAGTTGGCTTTGTCACATCTGGCTGCAGTCAGTGTGAATGATGAAAAGAAGACTACACTAAGAAGGCTCGCAGAATCATTACTGAATAGGAAGGTGTAATAAAGCATTGTACAAGAGGTAATTGCAGTTCCGTAAGTTCTAGCACCTTAGCGCTTGATCACCTTAGTAGTAATGTAATCCCCATCTCTGAATCTTACACGGATGAGGAACATTCCTGCTTCGATATTGTCGGGAATTTCAATCCCCAAAGTACTACTTGCCCAAGTGTCAAATTTCCTAATCAACCTGCCTTGCAGGTCTGTAAGGTTGACCTCCAAAACTTCTGATGGTCTATTGGATTTCAGATTGAAATTATCAGTGGTAGGGTTAGGATAAACCTCTATTATTCTTGCTTGACTCTCAGGATCATAACCTGTAATTGAATCAATGAAAAAAGTGTTGGATACGGAAGTCCAGAATTGCCAGGGGTGGATTTGAGCTTGGGATGTACTAAAACTCAATAGGAACAAGCTTAATAAACAGTAAAACTGTATCAATGTGAGTTTGGTGTTTGAAGTATAGTTATAGACTATTCTTTAACTTTTTTTCAAGGTCATTGTTGTTCCGATATAAGTTTATTAACAGAAAAGCACGATATGATTTTATGTTTTTATTCACAAACAAAGAATACTACATTAGCCGAATGCCCACCACCAAGGAATCCATACTCCAAGAGATCTTCGGTTATCAGTCATTCAGACTGAAACAAGCAGAGATCATAGATACCGTTCTCGCAGGTAAAGATGTACTGACCATCATGCCGACAGGTGGTGGAAAATCCCTATGCTTTCAAGTGCCTGCCTTGATGATGGATGGACTGACTGTGGTTATATCTCCTCTTATCGCATTGATGATGGATCAGGTGGCTGCCCTCCAACAGAACGGTGTTGCTGCTGAAGCGATACATAGCAATCTCGATGTGGAACAACGTCAGAAAATACTAGCAGACTTGAATGCCGGTTCAGTGAAGTTGCTTTACGTTTCTCCAGAAAAGCTAGGCTCAGATGGTTTCATAAGATTTCTCGGGTCTCTTGATGTTAATCTTTTTGCCATCGATGAAGCCCATTGTGTCAGCACCTGGGGAAATGATTTCAGACCAGATTACGTCGCTCTGAAAATCATAAAGAAGCAATTCCCCAATCTGCCTGTCATAGCACTCACAGCAACCGCTGACAGCACTACTCAGGATGACATCATGGTCCAACTTGATCTGGATGAACCCAAGAAATTCGTCAGCAGTTTTGAAAGAGAGAACATCACCCTCATTGCCAAGCCTGGTAGAGACAGATTCAAAGAGATACTTAACTTTCTGGATGAAGAGGAAGGAGGTGCAGGGATCATCTATTGCCTCAGTAGGAAGGGTACTGAGACGATTGCAGAGAAATTATCTGACGAGGGTTTGCAAGTAGATTACTATCATGCGGGCCGCCCTGCGGATGAGCGCAAGAGTGTGCAGGAAAAATTCCAGGCTGATATGTTGGATATCGTTTGCGCTACCATAGCATTCGGTATGGGTATCGACAAGCCCAATATCCGATGGGTCATTCATTATAATATGCCCAAGAACCTGGAAGGCTACTACCAGGAGATAGGCCGTGGTGGAAGGGATGGCGAGCCTGCTAGAGCTTTGTTGTTTTACAGTTGGGGTGATATGTCCCAGCTCATGCGCTTTGTGCAAGAAGGGGAGGCCTCAGAACATTTCAAGTATATACAATCGGCCAAGTTAGAACGTATGTGGCAATACGCCAATGCCCCGAGTTGTCGGACTAATTTCATATTGAATTATTTTGGTGAGTATAGGACGGAAGGATGTGGCCATTGCGATACTTGTCTGGAGCCACCCGAACTCTTCGACGGAACTACCTATGCCAAGATGGCCATCTCAGGAGTCATCAGAACACAAGAGTCTCTTAATGTAGGATTGCTTATGGATCTGCTCAAAGGTTCTTACAAACAAGAAGCCAAAGCCTTAGGACTTCAAGATATCAAGACCTTCGGAGCTGGCAGGAATGTCACTTATCCGGAGTGGACCTCCTATCTTAATCAGATGATCAATCAGGGGGTACTGAGAGTGGATTTCAAGGACAGATCAAAAATCAAAACCACCCCTCTTTCCGGAGAAGTACTGAAGGATCAGTTCCAAGTCGATCTAGCTGCCTACCAGAAACCATCTAAAAGTCAGCCGAAGCCCAAGAAGGAAAAGAAGGATATGGAGACCTTGGTTTATGATGATGAATTATTTGAGCGATTGCGATCATGGCGGACCCAGCTGGCAAAGGAAATGAAGATGCCACCTTATATTATTTTGAATGACCGTACAATGAAATTCATCTGTGCGGCCTTGCCTAAGAGTTCAGAGGAGTTATTGGCCATAGAGGGCATCGGGAAGGGAAAGCTGGAGAAGTATGGGTTGAAGATTATGGAGTTGGTTACAGAGTATTCTTAAAATGACCTCTCCGGGTTCTACCCTTGATCCCTAAAGAGTTGTCCGCTTAAGCTCTAGGAGGCTTATTTCTAAATTCTCGATTCACCAATTACGGAATACTTTTAAGAATAAATGTGGTTAGACAGGTGCAATACTCAAAAATCAAAATCAAATGTGTTTAGAGGTGGAGCAGCATTCAAAAATCCCAAAAGCAAAAGTCAGAATACAATCTTCCCATTCCACCACTCCCGCTCTATAGTCGCATTATTTCGCTCGTAAAACTTGATCGCCCCCGCATTCCAGTCCAGCACTTGCCATTTCATCATCACACAACCTCTGTCTTTGGCCGCCTGTAAAGTGGCATCGAATAAATCCTGCCCGATACCCCTGCCTCTGTATTTTTCCCTAACTACAAAATCCTCGAGATACAGCATCTTTCCTCTCCAGGTCGAGAATGTGTCGTAGTATAAGACCATACCAACTATCTCGCCACCCACCTCAGCCACTTGACTGTGGATCAAGCCACTCTCAAAGGCTTGTACGTAATCACTAAGGGTCGCAGTGACCGCTTCTGGTTCTTTCTCAAATACTGCCAATTCATGTACCAGACCTAGAATTGCCTCTAAATCAGCTTTTTGGGCAAATCTTATATGGTATTCTTGTGTCATGCTTAATTTGTTAAATAGGTAAGAGAATTGCTATTGGCAATACGAAGATAATATAGTACCTTTGCACCTCATTTTTAAAAAGCAGAAATAACACAATTATATGCCTACGATCAACCAGTTGGTAAGAAAAGGACGGAAAAAGCAAGTGGAGGCGAGCAAGTCTAGAGCCTTAGAGGGTTCACCACAGAAAAGAGGGGTGTGCACGAGAGTATACACTACTACGCCTAAGAAGCCAAATTCTGCATTGAGAAAGGTAGCTAAAGTGAGATTGACTAACGGAATAGAGGTGATTGCCTACATCCCGGGAGAAGGTCACAATCTGCAAGAGCACTCCATTGTATTGCTTAGAGGCGGAAGAGTAAAAGATCTTCCAGGTGTACGTTATACCATAGTTAGGGGTGCTTTGGATACTGCCGGAGTAGAAGGAAGATTACAATCAAGATCAAAATACGGGTCAAAGCGACCTAAAAAATAAGCTAGAGCATGCGTAAAAGAAAGCCGAAAAAGCGAGTACTGCAACCGGATCCACGATTCGATGACACGATGGTAACACAGTTTGTGAACAACCTGATGTGGGCTGGAAAGAAAACAACAGCTTACAGGATTTTCTACGATGCGATGGATCAGATCGAAGAAAAAACTGGAGACAATCCTCACGATCAGTGGAAAAAAGCCCTACAGAATATAACACCTGGTGTGGAAGTGCGATCTAAGAGAATAGGTGGTGCGACTTTTCAGATTCCTATCGAAGTGAGACCTGCAAGGAAGATCTCAGTGGGTATGAAATGGCTTATCAAGTACTCTAGAGCTAGAAATGGCAAGGGTATGGCTGACAAATTAGCAAATGAGATAATGGCTGCTGCCAAAGGTGAAGGTGCTGCAGTTAAGAAAAGAGAAGATACGCATAAGATGGCTGAAGCCAATAGAGCCTTTGCTCACTTCAGAACTTAAGCGAAGAGTCTTACATTTTTTTTTTTAAATTAGAGAGAATTAAACCATGGCTAGAGACCTAAAGTTCCTTAGGAATATCGGTATTGCTGCTCACATTGATGCAGGAAAAACAACAACTACCGAGAGAGTTTTATACTATACAGGTATGTCACACAAGATCGGAGAAGTGCATGATGGCGCTGCGACGATGGACTGGATGGAGCAAGAGCAAGAAAGAGGTATCACTATTACCTCTGCTGCAACAGCAACCAACTGGAAGTGGAAGGATCAGGATTACCCGATGAATATCATTGATACTCCTGGTCACGTGGATTTCACAGTAGAAGTGAACAGGTCATTGAGAGTACTCGATGGACTGGTTTTCTTGTTCTGCGCAGTATCTGGTGTAGAGCCACAATCCGAGACAAACTGGAGACTAGCAGATAATTATAGCGTACCTAGAATAGGTTTCGTTAACAAAATGGATAGATCTGGTGCTGATTTCTTCTCCGTTGTAAAAGATGTGAAAGAAAAGCTTGGTTCAGAGGCGATTCCTCTACAAGTGCCTATCGGTGCTGAAGAGAATTTCAAAGGTGTGGTTGATCTCATCACGGGTAAAGCGATGATCTGGAATGATGAGGATATGGGGATGACCTATAAGGAAATTCCGATCCCTGAAGATCTCAAGGATACAGTGATGGAGTGGAGAGAGAAGCTACTGGAAGCGGTAGCGGAATATGATGAAACTTTGATGGAAAAATTCTTTGACGACCCTGATTCCATTACTGAAACAGAGATGATCGCTGCAGTAAGAGGAGCCGTGCTTGATGCAAAGTTTGTTCCTATGATGTGCGGTTCTGCATTCAAGAACAAAGGCGTTCAGGCAGTACTCGATGCTGTATGTGCTTTTTTGCCATCACCCTTGGATATCGGAGGTGTGACCGGGACTAACCCTAAGACAGACGCAGAGGTGGAAAGAAAACCATCTAACGATGAGCCGTTCACTGCTTTGGCTTTTAAAATCGCGACAGATCCATATGTAGGAAGACTGGCCTTCTTCAGAGTTTACTCTGGTACGTTGGATGCCGGTTCTTACATCTATAACTCAAGAAGTGATAATAAGGAGAGAATTTCCAGACTATACCAGATGCACTCTAATAAGCAGAATGCCATACCTAGCGTACAAGCTGGAGACATTGCTGCCGGTGTAGGATTTAAGGATATCAGAACAGGTGATACACTCTGTGCTGAAGGGCATCCCTTGGTGCTGGAGAGTATGGTATTCCCTGACCCTGTAATCGGTGTTGCTATTGAGCCCAAGACTCAGAAGGATATAGATAAGCTGGGTATGGCTTTGGCCAAGTTGTCTGAGGAGGATCCTACTTTCAGAGTAAGATACGATGAAGATACCAACCAGACTATAATCAGTGGTATGGGTGAATTACACCTGGAGATCATCATCGATAGACTTAAGAGAGAGTTCAAGGTAGAATGTAACCAAGGGGCTCCGCAAGTAACCTATAAGGAGGCATTAACGAAAACAGTTGATCACAACGAAAGATTGAAAAAGCAATCAGGTGGATCAGGTTTGTTCGCTCAGATGTCTTTTGAATTAGGCCCTGCAGATGAGGAGTTCTTGGAAACTGATGAATTCAAAGCTGGAAAGGTCAGACTGCAATTTGAGAATAAAATAGTAGGTGGTAAGATACCTAAGGAATTCTTCCCATCAATTGTCAAAGGTTTCAACGCCATGATGGATAATGGGATTCTAGCGGGCTATGGCATTGACTCTATGAAAGTGAAACTGTATGATGGAGCGACTCACAATGTGGATTCCAAGCCTATCGCTTTCGAATTATGTGCGAAGGAAGGTTTCAAGGCTGCCGCTGCTACAGCTAAGCCAGTTCTATTAGAGCCTATCATGGCCTTGGAGGTCGTAACGCCAGAGGAGTATGTGGGATCTGTAATAGGTGATCTCAACAGAAGAAGAGGATTGCCCAAAGGTCAAGACACCAGACCCGGAGGAGCAGTTGTGATATCAGCGGATGTGCCACTATCTGAAATGTTCGGATATGTGACTACACTGAGAACAATCACCTCAGGAAGAGCGAGTAGCACCATGACTTTTGATAGATATGATGCGGCACCTAAGAATGTAGCAAAAGATGTAATAGAAAAAGCAAAGGGAGAAGTGAATGTTTAAAGCTCAGTTAGTTGATTAATCAACTAATTAAGGCTACATTTGCGCTCGTTTTGGAATATACTAAAAGGTTATGAATCAAAAAATTAGAATAAAGCTTCGCAGTTATGACTACAACCTAGTTGATAAGTCTACTGAGAAGATAGTGAAAACGGTACGCAATAGTGGTGCTGTGATCTCTGGTCCGATTCCTCTGCCAACGGATAAAGAAATTCACACGGTGCTCAGATCACCGCATGTGAATAAAAAATCTCGTGAGCAGTTTTCTCTTCGGACACATAAGAGACTCATAGAAATCTTCACCCCAACTCAGAAGACAGTGGATGCATTGTCTAAATTGGAGTTGCCTAGTGGTGTAGACATCCAAGTCAAACTGACTTAAGCATACCTTTTACATATACAATAATTTTCTAATGTGTGATCCTTTGGGGTCCACCAAGATAATATTGCTTAAAATATCATATTCAGGATATGAATGGATTAATAGGAAAAAAAATTGGAATGACCAGTTTCTTCGATGCAGCTGGGAAAAATATTCCTTGTACAGTCATAGAAGTTACACCGAATGTGGTTTCTCAAGTGAAAACTGAGGAAACAGACGGTTATTCTGCCCTTCAACTGGCTTTCGGTGAGAGAAAGGAGAAGAATATTACACAGGCCTTAGGTGGTCACCTTAAGAGATCTGGACTTAAATCAACTCGTAAGATTGTAGAGTTCAGGAATTCTGATTTGGCGAAAGCCCAAGGAGACTCTGTCGAGATTGCTGACGTATTTGCAGAAGGAGATGTGGTGAGTGCAATCGGTACTTCCAAGGGTAAAGGTTTTCAAGGTGTTGTAAAAAGACACAAGTTCGGTGGAGTTGGTCAGGCAACGCATGGTCAGCACAATAGACTGAGAGCTCCTGGAGCAATCGGAGCATGTTCTACACCATCGAAAGTATATAAAGGGACTAGAATGGCTGGTCGTATGGGTGGTAAACGTGTCAAAACGACCAACCTCAAGGTAGTTAAGATACTAGCGGATAAGAATTTATTATTGATCAAAGGGTCAGTGCCAGGGCACAAAGGCGCTTTAGTCTTAATTGAAAAGTAATCTGTCATGAAAGTTGATGTTTACGGCATAAATGGAAGCAGCACTGGCAGATCAGTAGATCTACCGGATGATATCTTTGGCATAGAGCCAAATGAGCACGCTGTATATCTGGATGTGAAAGGCATTCAGGCCAATATGAGACAAGGAACTCATAAAGCAAAAGAAAGAGGCGAGATCAAAGGATCCACCAGAAAGATCAAGAAGCAAAAGGGTACAGGTACTGCCAGAGCAGGTAGTATCAAAAATCCACTCTTCAGAGGTGGTGGTCGTGTATTCGGACCGAGACCTAGAACTTATGGGATCAAGTTGAATAAGAAGGTCAAGTTGCTTGCCAGGAAATCAGCACTGTCTGCTAAAGCAAGTGCAGGTAGTTTAAAAGTGATTGAGGATTTCAGTTTTGATGCACCTAAGACTAAGGAATTTCAGAATCTACTGAATAACCTGGAAGCGACTAAATCCAGAGCTCTTTTCGTATACGGTGGTGAATTGTCACAGAACTTATTATTGTCCACGAGAAACATCAAAAAAGCTTCGATGAAGAAGGCAAGTAATCTGAGTACTTTGGACATCATGAATGCAGGTCACATTTTCCTGATGGAAAGTTCTGTGAAGCAGATCAAAGAAAACTTATCTAAATAAGATATGGAAAAGCGAGTATTAATAAAACCGATCATTTCTGAGAAGGCTGAAAATCTTTCTGGTAATGCAGGTCAGTATAGCTTTGTTGTGAATAAGAAGGCTAATAAGATTGAGATAAGAAAGGCAGTGGAGCAGATGTATGGCGTAAACGTATCTTCTGTGAATACGATGATAATGCCCAGTAAGTCCAAAACTAGAAACACAAGATCTGGTGTTCTTAAGGGAAGTATCAGCGCTTACAAGAAAGCCATTGTCAAATTATCCAATGGAGAGGAGATTGATTTCTTCGGTGATATTTAAATTACAATAGAGAGTAAAGATGCCAGTTAAAAAACATAGACCGATAACCCCAGGCCTCAGACATTATGTCAAGAATACTGATGAGGCACTTACGAGTAAGTCCAGTAAGCCTTACAAGAAGCTTACTGTAGGTATCAAGAAGTCAGGTGGTAGAAACCACGATGGAAAGATGACTGTCCGTAATATTGGTGGCGGTCACAAGAAGAAGTACAGAATCATTGATTTCAAAAGAGACAACGAAGGAGTAGTCGGAACTGTGCAGACTATTGAATATGATCCGAACAGATCTGCATACATAGCACTCGTTGATTACGGTACCGAAAAGAGATATATCATCGCTCCTAACGGATTAAAGGAAGGTGCAGAAATCATTTCAGGTGCCAAAGCGACTCCTACTGTGGGAAATGCAATGTATTTGAGTGACATTCCTTTGGGTTCTACTATACATGCTATAGAAATGAATCCTGGTAAAGGAGCTCAGTTGGCAAGAAGTGCTGGAACTTCTGGGACACTAATGGGAAGAGAAGGTAAGTACGCGATAATAAAAATGCCTAGTAGTGAGGTAAGGAGAGTGCTCCTGACTTGCAAGGCTGTCATAGGAACTACGTCTAACCCTGACCACAGTCTGACCGTAATGGGTAAAGCTGGAAGAAACAGATGGAAAGGTAGAAGACCGAGAGTAAGAGGTGTAGCTATGAATCCTGTAGATCACCCGATGGGAGGTGGTGAAGGAAAGGCGTCTGGTGGTCACCCGCGTTCTAGAACTGGTGTAATGGCCAAAGGTCAGAAGACTAGAAATACCAAGAAGCATTCTAGCAAGTTGATCATTTCAAGAAGAAAAACAAATAATAAGTAATGGCTAGATCACTAAGAAAAGGTCCATACATTTTTCATAAACTACAGACCAAGATTGAAAGAGCTCAAGCAGCTACTAAGAAATCGGTTATCAAAACCTGGTCAAGATCATCTATGGTGGCACCTTACATGGTGGGACTAACGATCGCAGTACACAATGGAAAAACATTTATTCCGGTATATGTGACGGAGAATATGGTAGGTCATAAGTTAGGGGAATTTTCTCCTACCAGGACTTACAAAGGTCACCAAGGAAACAGAAAATAATTAAAGACTCTAACTAAGTAATTAGATGGAAGCAACAGCAAAATTGAAAAACATATCTCTATCAGCTCGTAAGATGAGATTTGTAGTAGATAGTATCAGAGGGAAATCCGTGGATCAAGCTCTTAACATACTCAAGTTCTCCAAGAGAGAAGCGTCTGAGTTTGCAGAGAAGGTCTTGTTATCAGCAATCTCCAATTGGGAGAACAAACTGGAAATGGCACATAGTGCGGACGACTACGATCTATTTGTGAAAAGTGTTCACGTGGATGAGGCAGGGATGTTGAAGAGATTCAGACCAGCTCCTCACGGTAGAGCACACAGAATCAGAAAGAGATCTAACCATGTGACGATGGTAGTTGCTAACAGAACTGAGCTGGAAGGAGAGAATAATCAAGAAACGTCTGAACAATAATAGATATGGGTCAAAAGACTAATCCAATAGGTAATCGTTTAGGTATCATCAGAGGATGGGACTCTAACTGGTATGGTGGTAAGAACTTCGCCAAGTTTGTTGTGGGAGACGAAAAAATCAGAGTTTATCTGAGAGCAAGAGTCAACAAAGGTGGTATAGCTAGAATCATCATAGAAAGAACGCTTAAAAGAATAACCGTAACTATTCATACATCCAGACCAGGAATAATTATAGGAAAAGGAGGATCTGAAGTTGACAGAATAAGAGAAGAGCTTAAGAAGTTGACTGCACAAGATGTTCAAATCAATATTCTCGAGATAAGAAAGCCTGAACTGGATGCTGCAATTGTTGCGGAATCAGTAGGTAAGCAGCTAGAAGGAAGAGTTAATTTTAGAAGAGCGATCAAGATGGCGATTCAGTCTTCCATGAGAGCTGGTGCAGAAGGAATTAAGATAAGAGTGAGTGGCAGATTGAATGGTGCGGAGATGGCAAGAACTGAAGAGTTCAAGGATGGTAGAACACCACTTCATACTTTTAGAGCTGATATCGATTATTCTTTGTACGAAGCATTGACGGTTTATGGAAAGATAGGTGTCAAGTGTTGGATATGTAAAGGAGAAGTATTAGGTAAGAGGGATCTTTCTCCTAATGTAGGAGACCCTAAGCAACAAGGAAGAGGTGGTAACAGAGGTGGTAATCGTGGTGGTAATAGAGGTGGAAACCGTGGAGGGAGAGGTGGTAATAGAGGCGGCGGCGGAAGAAATAGAAATTGATTTAGTCAGAAATTAACAATTAATACCTCAGCAATAATGAGGTGAAAAAATAAAACATGCTACAACCCAAACGTACAAAATACAGGAAGCAGCAGAAAGGCAAAAACAAGGGACTAGCGACACGTGGTAATACGATTGCTTTTGGATCTTTTGCATTGAAGACGATGGAAAATGCCTTCATAACGAATAGGCAGATAGAAGCGGCAAGGATTGCAATGACTAGACACATGCAGAGACAGGGTAAAGTTTGGATAAGGATTTTCCCGGATAAGCCTATTACTTCCAAACCCTTAGAGGTAAGGATGGGTAAGGGTAAAGGAAACTTGGACCATTATGTTGCAAGAATCAGAGCAGGAAGAATCATGTTTGAGTTGGATGGTGTACCAGAGAAGTTAGCTTATGAAGCCTTGAGGTTAGCCGCTCAAAAATTGCCAGTTCCCACAAGAACTATTACTAGACCAGATTACGCAGAATAACCCTTACAGATATGCCAAGTAAGAAATATTTAGAATTACAGGAGTTTAATGATGACGAGTTGAAAAACGAGTTGAAGGAAACTTTAAGTCAATACCAGAAGTTGGAATTCGATCATACGCTAAGAGGATTGGAAAATCCTCTAGCTCTCACAGAAGTGAGAAGAGATGTAGCAAGGATGAAAACTGAACTTAGAAGAAGAGAGATTGCAGCTATGACACCAGAGCAACTTTCAGCTAGAACCAAAATTGTCGCAAGAAGAAAAAAATAAGATGTCGACAGAAGAAAACATAACAACAGAAGTTCAAAAGAACAAAAAAACGAGAATTGGCTTAGTCACTAGTACTAAGATGGATAAGTCCATTACAGTTTCTATCGAGAGAAAACTGCGTCATCCGATTTATGGAAAATTCGTAAAGAAGTCCAAGAAGTTAGTAGCTCATGATGAGAAGAATGAGTGTAATGAAGGAGACTTGGTGAAAATAATAGAGTCCAGACCGTTGAGTAAGAGAAAGAGATGGAGACTCACTGAAATAATTGAAAGAGCCAAATAATTAGAAAATGATACAGCAAGAGAGTCGTTTAAAGGTCGCTGATAACTCAGGTGCAAGAGAAGTTCTTTGCATAAGAGTTCTAGGTGGGTCGAAAAGAAGGTATGCTTCTGTAGGCGACAAGATTATCGTTACGGTTAAAGATGCTTCGCCAGGAGGCGTCAAGAAAGGATTGGTTTCTCCTGCCGTCATCGTTAGAACCAAAAAGGAGATAAGAAGGAAAGATGGCTCTTACATCAGATTTGATGATAATGCTGTGGTCCTATTGACCGCTGCTGACGAACCGAGAGGTACGCGTATCTTTGGACCTGTCGCAAGAGAACTTAGAGATAAGGAGTATATGAGAATTGTATCACTAGCACCAGAAGTGCTTTAAGTATAAATCAGTATGAAAAGTATCACTTCACATAAAACGACTAAGTTTCACATACGCAAAGGTGATAAAGTTGTTGTTATTTCAGGCGCTGCTAAAGGGTCTGAAGGAGAGGTAAAAAAAATAATACCAGCCAAATACAGAGCTATCGTAGAAGGTGTGAACATGGCTAAAAAGCACACCAAGCCTACTGCGGATGAACCTGGTGGCATAAACGATGTCGAACAATCCATCCATCTATCTAATCTAGCGCTTGTAGATCCCAAATCGGGGAAAGCCACTAGAGTAGGAAGAAAAATGGAAGGTGAAGGGCTGGTAAGATATTCTAAGAAATCAGGAGAAATAATCTAGTGATGAGTTACGTACCAAGATTAAAAAAGAAATACGACGACGAGGTGATCCAGAAATTGAGGGATCAGTTCAATTACAAGTCGGCAATGGAAGTACCTAAATTGGTCAAGATATCCATCAACCAAGGTGTAGGTCTAGCGACGCAGGATAAGAAGCTTGTGGAGAATGCGGTAAAGGAAATGAGTGTCATTGCTGGTCAAAAAGCGATTGCTACCATAGCTTCGAAGTCCGTATCCAACTTTAAGCTGAGAGAAGGGATGCCCATCGGCGCTAAGGTGACCTTAAGAAAAGAGAAGATGTGGGATTTCTTGGACAGGTTCATCTCTGTAGCCCTACCCAGGGTAAGAGATTTTAGAGGAGTGAGTGATAAGAGTTTTGACGGAAGAGGGAATTACTCCATAGGAATCAAAGAGCAAATAATATTTCCAGAGATTAATATTGACCAAATCAGTAAGATCACCGGAATGGACATAAATTTTGTCACAACTGCTAAGACTGATGCTGAGGCATTACAGTTGCTCAAGCAGTTGGGCATGCCTTTTAAGAATCAAAGAACTAGTGAATAAAACATGGCTAGAAAATCACTCATAGCAAGAGAAGCAAAAAGACAGAGACTCGTCGATAAGTATGCTGAGAAAAGAAAAGCATTAAAAGAGGCGGGGGACTGGGAAGCTCTTGACAAATTGCCAAAGAATTCTTGTAAAGTCAGACTGCACAATAGATGTCAGTTGACTGGACGACCTAAGGGGTATATGAGAAAATTCGGCATTAATAGAGTTACTTTCAGAAAGATGGCTCTAGAAGGAAAAATTCCAGGATTAACCAAATCGAGCTGGTAGAGCTCAATATCAAAAGAAAAAACAATGGTTACAGATTCAATAGCGGATTATCTTACGAGAATCAGAAATGCTCAGCTAGCGAGACATAGAATCGTAGAGATTCCAGCCTCTAAAATGAAGAAGAGCATCACTGAGATTCTCTATGACCAAGGATATATACTAAAGTACAAGTTTGCTGATGATGAAGGCAAGCAGGGTCTTATAAAGATTGCACTCAAGTATGATGTCAAAACTAAAGAGCCTATCATCAGAAAACTAGGTAGAATAAGTACACCTGGTCTAAGAAAGTATAGCAAAGCTGACGATGTACCTAGAGCAATTAATGGTCTAGGAATAAATATTATTTCCACATCTAAAGGCGTGATGACAGACAAGAGAGCGGCTAAGGAGCACGTAGGTGGAGAACTGATATGTTATATACACTAAAAAAGAAAAGATGTCTAGAATAGGTAAAGCACCGATATCGATTCCAGGAGGCGTGACAATAGACGTTTCCAAAGGTAATCTGGTCACCGTGAAAGGTCCAAAAGGTGAGCTTAAACAACAATTGGATCAAGATTTCGAAGTAAAAATTGAAGACGGTTCACTTACATTAGTCAGACCAACGGAGCAGAAGAGGCATAAATCCCTACATGGTCTTAACCGATCATTGATAAATAATATGGTCGTTGGCGTTTCAGAGGGTTGGACTAAAGAATTAGAGCTGATAGGTGTCGGTTACAGAGTAGCGAATAGTGGTAACCTGCTAGAATTAACCTTAGGCTATTCTCACCCAATCTACTTCTACGTTCCAGATGAGGTCAAAGTAGAGTCAAAGATGGAAAAGGGCTCTCCCCCGACCATTATATTGAACAGTTATGATAATCAATTGATCGGGCAAGTAGCTGCTAAAATCAGAGCATTCAGGAAAGTAGAACCTTACAAAGGAAAAGGTGTGCGATTTAAAGGAGAAATAGTCAGAAGAAAAGCTGGTAAGACAGCTGGAGCTTAATAGTAATTACAATGGGCAAATTAACCAACAAACAGAAGATCAGACTCAGAATCAGAAAGAATATTTCTGGCTCATCTGATACACCAAGACTGTCAGTCTATAGAAGTAATAAATACATCTATTGCCAGCTTATCGATGACGTTTCAGGCGTAACGCTTGCTGAAGCTAACTCCAAAAGTGCCGGTGGCGTGGGTCTTGATTCCGCTAAAAAAGTCGGGACACTTATCGCTGAGAAAGCCAAAGGTAAGAACATCGAAAGAGTTGTATTTGACAGAGGTGGAAATTTATATCACGGAAGAGTCAAAGCTCTGGCAGAAGGTGCTAGAGAAGGTGGACTTTCATTTTAATTAGCACAAATGGCTGGAAGAAACAATAATAACAGAGGAGGCAAGAAGAATCAGCAGACTTCAGATCTGAAAGATAAGCTGGTAAGTCTCAATAGGGTTGCCAAAGTGACCAAAGGTGGACGAACGTTCAGTTTTTCTGCTCTTGTAGTGCTTGGCGATGGCAAGGGAAAAGTAGGGCATGGTCTTGGTAAAGCAAGAGATGTGCAGGAATGTATCTCGAAAGCAGTGGATGATGCGAGAAAGAACCTCGTAGAAGTACCTATCATAAACGGAACGATACCTCACGAGCAGAAAGGAAAGTACGGAGCTGGAAAGGTTCTTATCAAGCCGGCTGCAGATGGTACCGGTGTAATAGCAGGAGGAGCGATGAGAGCCGTACTCGAAAGTGCAGGGGTTCATAATGTATTAGCTAAGTCTCAAGGATCGTCTAATCCACACAACGTGGTCAAGGCGACTATTGATGCTCTGAAAAAACTGAGAAGTCCACATGACATTGCTAAGCAGAGAGGTATAACTTTAGAAAAACTATTTGAAGGATAGATATGGGAAAAGTAAAATTGACACAAGTAAGAAGCATCATAGATCGTTCTAAAAGACAAAAGGACACAATGAAAGCTTTGGGTCTGAGACGCATGAACCAGACTGTCGAAAAAGAAGCCACTCCACAGATTATAGGAATGGTCAATAAAGTAAAGCACCTTCTCAAGGTAGAAGAGGCATAATTCTTACAACACAGAACAAGGAATACCATGGAACTGCATAATTTAAAACCAGCCAAAGGTTCGACTAAAAAGAAGAAAAGAATTGCTCGCGGGCAAGGTTCTGGCCACGGTGGAACATCCACTAGAGGTCATAAAGGAGCCAAGTCACGATCAGGATATAGTAGCAAGAGAGCTTTTGAAGGTGGTCAGATGCCACTACAAATGCGATTGCCAAAAAGAGGGTTTAAGAACCCTAATCGTGTAAACTATACTGCGATGAGTTTGACTAGGCTTCAGGAAATCAAAGATAAGTTTGGCTTAGCAGAGATATCCATGGATGCACTGTACGAAAAAAGAATTATCAAAAAGAATGAGCTGGTAAAAGTTTTAGGAGGTGGTGAGTTGACGAGTGCAATCAATGTAAAAGTCAATGCCATCTCAGAATCAGCAAAAGCAGCAATCGAATCCAAAGGTGGTTCAGTTACTCTACTATAAAATCAGATAATGAATAAGTTTTTTGAAACTCTTCAGAACATTTGGAAGATTAAGGAGCTTAGAGATAGAATTCTCTTTACTCTAGCTCTTCTAGCCGTATACAGAATAGGCTCTTTCATTGTCTTGCCTGGTGTTAATGCTGAGCAATTGGCTGCAGCGGTAGGTAATCAGAACAATGACCTTTTAGGGTTGATCAACACGTTTACAGGAGGTGCCTTTAACCAAGCTGCAATTTTTGCTCTGGGTATAATGCCTTACATCACAGCCTCGATCATCATACAACTATTAGGGTTTGCTGTGCCATATTTCCAGAAACTACAACAGAAGGAAGGAGAGTCAGGAAGAAAGAAAATTACTCAGATTACAAGAATATTGACGGTTTTCATCACCCTTGTACAAGGTGGCGGTTACTTAACTTACTTGAATTCTCAGCCTGGTGCTGTGCACGCTTCAGTAAGTCCTACCGTATTCTGGGGAAGTAACATCATCATCTTATCCGCAGGTACCATCTTTGCGATGTGGCTGGGTGAGAAGATTACAGATAGAGGAATAGGAAATGGTGTATCACTATTGATCACCATCGGTATCATAGCTACTTTGCCCAGGGCATTCGTGACAGAGGTCATATCACAGTTTAATGGTGGAGGTGGTTTCTTATTGATTCTGGAATTTGCAATATTGTTCTTTGTTGTCTTGGCTACAGTGTTAGTAGTTCAAGGCGTACGGCGTATACCCATTAATTTCGCTAAGCGAATGGTCGGTAGAACTGGTGCTAATATGCCTGCTGCAGGAGCTAGGGATTATATACCTCTCAAGGTAAATGCTTCTGGAGTGATGCCCATCATCTTTGCTCAGGCCATTATGTTCTTACCTGTGACCATAGGTCAGTGGATGGGTAATGATGGTGGTGGAATCATAGGATCATTGAGCGATTGGAAGTCGATACCTTACAATATCATATTTTTCTTCTTAGTCGTAATATTCACTTATGTATATACTGCCTTATTAGTCAATCCACAGCAGTATGCAGAATATCTGAAAAGACAAAATGCTTTCATACCTGGTATTAAGCCTGGTAAGAATACACAGGATTATATCGATACCTTAACGACTAGAGTAACACTTCCTGGATCTATTTTCTTGGGATTGATTTCCATCCTACCTGCTATAATTGCGGCATTCGGTGTAAATGATTCTTTTGCTCTATTCTTTGGTGGTACTTCATTACTTATTTTAGTAGCGGTAGTATTGGATACTTTACAACAAATAGAGAGTTATTTATTGATGAGAAAGTATGATGGTCTCGTGAAATCAGGAAGAATCAAGGGTCGTAGCGGGATGCAGACCATTGGAGCAGGGATGTAGAATGATTTATTACAAGACGCCAGAGGATATTGAACACATAAGAGAGAGTTGTCTTTTAGTGTCCAAGACTTTGGCCCATATTGCTTCAATCATCAAGCCTGGTGTAACAGGTAAAATCATAGACAAGCACGCGGAAGAGTTCATACTCGACCACAAGGCCAAGCCAGGCTTTAAGGGATACCGAGGGTTTCCGGGCACTTTATGTATATCACCCAATGAAGGTGTGGTGCATGGCATACCTACAGATGTTGAATTTAAGGACGATGACATTCTGAGTATTGATTGTGGTACTTATCTCAACGGATTTTTTGGAGATTCAGCCTTTACCTTTCCGCTAGGAGGTGTTTCAGATGAAGTGATGGAGTTGCTCCAATCCACTTATGATTCATTATTCAAGGGAATAGAACAAGCTAAAGTGGGTAAAAGGATAGGGGACATCAGCTCAGCCATACAAGATTATAACGAGTCTAGAAATTACTCAGTCGTAAGAGAGTTAGTCGGTCACGGCATAGGTAAGAATTTACATGAGAAGCCGGAAGTACCCAATTATGGAAAGAGAGGTAGGGGGCCCAAGATTAAGGAAGGCCTGGTAATTGCCATAGAACCTATGATCAATATGGGGGTAAAAGGTGTCAAACAATCAGACGATGGATGGACCATAGTCACTAAGGATAAACAGCCATCTGCTCATTATGAGCATACAATTGCTGTAACTAGTGAAGGAAATGACATTTTATCGAACCATAACCTTGTAGAAGCGGTTATTAAAAATAATCCGGATATTCGGAATATTAGCGCAAAAAAATAGATATTTGCACTCCAAAATTTTTAAATGGCAAAAAAGAACCTAATTGCGCAGGATGGCATCATTGAAGAGGCTTTATCCAATGCAATGTTCAGAGTAAGATTAGAGAATGACCATATCATAGTAGCCACTATTTCAGGTAAAATGAGAATGCATTACATCCGTATCTTACCAGGTGACAAGGTTGCCGTGGAAATGTCGCCTTATGATCTCAGTAGAGGTCGTATAACGTACAGATATAAATAACATGAAAGTAAAAGCATCCATTAAAAAAAGATCTACAGATTGTAAGATCGTCAGAAGAAAGGGGAAACTCTATATTATTAACAAGAAGAACCCTAAGTTCAAGCAAAGACAAGGTTAAGATATGGCTAGGATAGCAGGAGTAGATTTACCAAAGAACAAGAGAGGATGTATCAGCCTCACTTACATTTATGGCATAGGTAGTACTAAAGCCGTGCAAATACTTGAAAAAGTAGGCGTAGATGGTGATACCAAAGTCAATGATTGGACTGATGACAACATCAAGCAAATCTCAAAGACCATTCAAGATGAGCATCTTGTAGAAGGGGAATTGAGAAGTGAAGTCCAGACTAACATCAAAAGACTTATGGACATCGCCTGTTACAGAGGCCTTAGACATAGAAGAGGTCTCCCGGTAAGAGGTCAGAGAACCCAGACTAATGCTAGGACTAGAAAAGGAAGAAAGAAAACAGTTGCTAACAAGAAGAAAGCAACCAAATAAATAGGTAATCCAATGGCAAAAGCTAAAAGTAAGAAGCGCAAAGTAAATGTAGAACCAGAGGGTCTTGCATACATCAAAGCAAGCTTCAACAATATCATCATCTCTCTCACCAATAAGCAAGGGCAAGTCATCTCGTGGGGCTCTGCTGGGAAAGCTGGTTTCAGAGGTTCTAAGAAGAATACACCTTTTGCAGCGCAAATAGCAGCTAAAGATGCAGCTCAGAAAGCTTACGATGCAGGAATGAGATACGCAGAAGTATACGTAAAAGGACCTGGATCAGGAAGAGAGGCCGCTATAAGAGCGATAGATGAAATAGGAATTAAAGTAACTAAGATCAAAGATGTTACTCCTATTCCACATAATGGTTGTAGACCACCGAAAAGAAGAAGAGTCTAATTCCCTGTTATAAACCAAGTCAAAAGACACAAAGACTAAATAGAGATGGCTAGATATACTGGACCTACTACCAAGATTGCTAGAAAATTCGGAGAGGCTATTTATGGCCCTGATAAGGCATTCGATAAGAGAAAATACCCACCAGGCCAGCACGGTAATGGTAGAAGAAAGCAAAAGTCTGACTATGCTGTTCAGTTACTTGAAAAGCAAAAAGCCAAGTATACTTATGGCGTCCTGGAAAGACAATTCAGGAATCTTTTCGAGAAAGCAGCTAGGAAATCAGGGGTGACTGGTGAGATCTTACTTCAGTACCTGGAGGCAAGGTTAGATAATTCAGTTTACAGACTAGGCTTAGCACCTACAAGAAGAGCAGCTCGACAGCTCGTCTCTCACAAACATATCCTTGTCAACGGAATCGTAACCAATGTGCCTTCATGCCATATGAAGCCGGGTGATGTCATTTCTGTAAGAAACAAATCACGAAATCTAGAGGTCGTTCTGAACGCTGTTGGATCAGCATCTAACACTGCTAAGAAATCGGGATGGATGCAGTGGAACCCTGAAAGATTAGAAGGGACTTTTCTGGAGTATCCTGACAGAGCAAGTATACCTGAAAATATCAATGAACAATTGATTGTTGAATTGTACTCTAAGTAAGCTTAGACTCTTCATCCAGATTTTCTTATTGCCAACCAAATCATACGCTTTTATATATGAGCATTTTAAACTTTCAGAGACCCAATAAGATATTACTAACGAAGGCAACTGACTTCGATGGTACATTCGAATTCAAACCTCTAGAACCTGGCTTTGGTCAGACAATCGGAAATTCACTTAGAAGGGTATTACTATCATCACTTGAAGGTTACGCCATATCTGCCATTAGAATCGCTGGTGTAGATCATGAGTTCTCTTCTATCAAAGGTGTTTATGAAGATGTCGTTGACATTATCTTGAACCTTAAGCAAGTCAGATTGAAGCCAGAGGGCGATGCGCCTGACTCTGACAGCGAGAAAATCTACCTCACCATCAGTGGTAAGGACAAGATGACCGCTGCAGACATAGAAGCGCATACCAATGTATTTAAGGTTATGAACCCTGAATTGGTCGTATGTAAAATGGAAAAGTCAGTGAACTTGGAAATCGAGCTTACAGTCACTAAAGGTAGAGGCTATGTTTCTGCCGGTGAGACACTACCTAAAGATGCACCTATCGGGGTGATTCCTGTAGATGCCATCTATACACCTATCAAGAATGTTGCCTATCAAGTAGAGAATACAAGAGTAGGACAAAGGACAGATTACGAGAAACTCAACATAGATATCAAGACAGATGGAACGATCCATCCAGAAGATGCCATTAAGGAGGCTTCACGAATATTGATTCAGCACTTGATGCTTGTCACGGATGAGAACATCACTTTTGAGACTGAGAAGAGTAGAGAAGATGATATCGTGGATGAGCATATCCTACATATGCGTAAGTTGCTTAAGACGCCTTTAGAAGATCTTGATCTTTCAGTAAGAGCATACAACTGTCTGAAAGCTGCTAAGATCAACTCTCTCGGAGAAATGGTGAGATACGATACTAATGAACTTCTGAAGTTCAGAAACTTCGGTAAGAAATCACTCGTGGAGATAGAAGAGTTACTTCAGAATAAAGGTCTGACATTCGGTATGGATCTTTCTAAGTACAAATTGGACGAAGAGTAAAAAGCAAATTAGGATCGCATCGACCCGAACTCGGATCCTCATATAAAACACATTAACCGTTTCTGACCTTCTTATACAGGTCGGTTGAAAGTGTCAGAAACAGTGATGAACTTAACTTGATGTCATGAGACACGGAAAAAAATTCAACCACCTCGGTAGAAAAAAGGGCCACAGAAAGGCTCTCCTCAAAAACCTGACTATATCTTTAGTCGAGTACAAAAGAATCAATACGACTGTTGCCAAAGCAAAAGCACTCAGAGTATTTGTTGAGCCTCTTATCACTAAATCCAAGACAGACTCTATGCACTCAAGAAGAGTCGTATTTGGATATCTTCAAAACAAGGATACAGTGAAAGAGTTGTTTGATGAGATAGGCCCTAAAGTTGCTGGAAGACCCGGTGGTTATACAAGGATTATCAAGACTGGATTCAGAAAAGGAGATGGTGCTGAAATGGCAATGATAGAACTGGTAGATTACAATACGGTCTATAGTAATAGTTCGACTAGTGGTAAGAGCGGCGGTAGAAGAAGAAGGGGTAAGAAGAAGAGTGGCGGTGCAGCAGCGGCGGTCGCTACAGCGCCGGATGTAGCAAAGCAAGAGGAAGAATAGCCTAGAAAATTTGGCTTTCAATAATAAAAGGGATGCAGATCAGATCTGTATCCCTTTTCTATAATATCCATAACTATTTGCTCCGTTAGCGAATTAGTTACAAGTGGCACCATCAGCTACAGCAAGAGCCACTTCAGCGTCAAAATCTGCTGTGTAAGTCGTGTCTTGCGTCATTCCTAGGGCAGTCGCATTTACAGTTACAGTGCCATCTCCGTTGTCACATATTTCTGAAGAAAACGCAATACTAAAAATTGGGTCAACGCCAGTGCAGGTCTTACAATCATCATCTCCGCAGGAGGTAAGAATCGAAAGACAAAGAATCGTGAATACTACTATTAGATTTTTCAAAGAGATTAATTTAATGATTTAAAAAATTATTTTTTTAAATCTAATCAATTTTTAGATCATTAGCAGTTTACATATGTTTTTCCCATTTTATCTTGAGTATGTTTAAGAGGCATACTCATTAATGGATTAAGATCTGGGGCTGAATTAAGCAATCAATATAGTATTGGGGTCAGACGTGCAAAATCTAAATAAGAGGTAAAAAGTGCTGTTCTCATTCAGTGATCTTCATATAACAACCATTTCCTATATTTGCCCCATCTAACAAGCTACAATGTCAAATCATCCTTCTCTACTCAATGCCATACTCCTCCTAGAGGACGGTACCATCTTCAGAGGGCAAGCAGCCGGCTTCACTGGCATCGCCACTGGAGAGATTTGTTTCAATACCGGGATGACTGGCTATCAAGAAATATTCACAGATCCTTCCTACGCCGGTCAGGTTTTGCTCACCACCAATGCTCATATAGGTAATTACGGTATCAAGGATAGTGAGGTGGAATCAGAACAGGTGCAGATAGCTGGACTAGTCTGTAAGAATTTCACAGACGAGTTCTCCCGACCTATGGCTGACAGAGCCATACAAGACTACTTTGAAGAAAATAGGATTGTTTGTATCCATCAGTTGGATACCAGAGAAATAGTAAGACATATCAGAGACAAGGGGGCGATGAACTGCCTCATCTCTACTTCAGAAATGGATGTGGAGGTATTGAAAAAGCAATGCCAAGCGATCCCCTCTATGGAAGGATTAGAGTTAGCTTCTAAAGTCAGTACAGCAGAGACTTATGACTTAGGTTATGAAAATTCTGACTTATCGATAGCGGTTCTGGATTTTGGTACCAAAAAAAACATTCTCAAGTGCTTCACTCAGAGAGGAGCCAAAGTGAGAGTTTTTCCTGCTAAGACTTCAGCTAAGGAATTATTGGCTTACAAGCCGGATGGTATTTTTCTATCCAATGGGCCCGGCGATCCGGCAGCGATGACTTATGCAGTGGAGACAATTAAGGAGCTATTGGTTACCGATCTACCTATGTTCGGAATATGTTTAGGACATCAGTTATTGGCCTTAGCTAATGATATCCCAACTTACAAGATGCACAATGGACACAGAGGTATCAATCACCCTGTGAAGAATCTAATGACAGGCACCTGTGAGATCACTTCTCAAAATCATGGTTTTGGCGTCAGTCCAGAGGCAGTGGGCAATAGTGAGCTGGTGGAAATCACTCATAAGAATCTCAATGACCAGACCATAGAAGGTATCAAGGTCAAGAATAAAAAAGCATTCAGTGTACAGTATCATCCAGAATCATCTCCAGGTCCACACGACTCGAGGTATCTTTTTGATCAGTTTATAAATATGATTGAAGAAAATAAAGCAGTAACAGCATGAGTAGAATAGTAGACATAGTTGCAAGACAGATATTGGATTCCCGTGGTAATCCTACGGTGGAAGTAGATGTCATGACGGAGGGTGGTTACATGGGCAGAGCAGCAGTCCCTTCAGGAGCATCCACCGGCAAATATGAGGCTGTAGAGCTGAGAGACGGTGTAAAGAAGCACTGGGTCGGAAAAGGTGTATCCAAAGCAGTAGGCCATGTCAATGGTAAAATAAAATCTGCTCTTCACGGCGTCTACGTGCACGAACAAAGAGCGATAGATCAGGTGATGATATCTCTAGATGGCACAGATAACAAATCCAAGCTCGGCGCTAATGCGATCTTAGGCGTTTCTTTAGCTGTTGCCAAAGCTGCAGCTTATGAAGCAGATCAGTCATTGTACAGATATATAGGTGGCATCAATGCACATACGCTACCAGTTCCCATGATGAATATACTGAATGGGGGTTCTCATGCAGATAACAGCATTGACTTTCAAGAATTCATGGTCATGCCTATCGGAGCGGAAACTTTCTCTGGCGCCCTTAAGATGGGAGTAGAAATATTCCATGCCTTGAAAGGTGTATTGAAATCTAAAGGTCTTTCGACCAATGTAGGGGATGAAGGCGGGTTTGCCCCGAATATCGGTTCCAACCAAGAAGCGATTGAAATCGTATTGAAAGCAATTTCCAAAGCCGGATACAAAGCGGGTAAAGATGTCTGGATCGCAATGGATGCTGCAGCATCTGAATTCTATCACAAGAAGAAATATGTTTTCTCTAAGTCCACAGGAGAGAAATTAAGCTCAGCAGAGATGGTGTCCTACTGGGCAGATTGGGCTAAGAAATACCCAATCTTTTCCATAGAAGATGGACTGGATGAAGATGACTGGGGTGCCTGGTCGGATCTCAATTCCAAGATAGGGGAAGACATACAGTTGGTGGGAGACGATCTATTTGTGACGAATACAACCAGATTAGCAAGAGGAATCAAGGAAGGAGCGGCGAATAGCATATTGATCAAGGTCAATCAGATAGGAACGCTGTCAGAGACCATAGATGCAGTATCATTGGCCACAGCTCATAAATATACCAGTGTCATGAGCCATAGATCAGGTGAAACGGCCGATACGACCATAGCCGATCTGGCAGTAGCACTGAATACCGGACAAATCAAAACAGGCTCGGCCTCCAGAAGTGATAGAGTGGCTAAGTATAATCAGTTATTGAGGATAGAGCAAGAACTTGGCTCTATGGCCTATTACCCTGGTAAGGCGATATTGAAGCATTAGAATATATATATTTGCGACTTAATATGTCCTTATGAATTTCAAAGCCGAATTCCGAAATCTGCTCAACAAAGCAGGACAGCGCTCCTATATCAATAAGTATACTTTGACGATAGCGCTGTTCACAGTTTGGCTTATTTTCTTTGATCAATATAACTTGTTCTCGCAACTAGATTTGTCTGGCAGTGTTGACAAGTTGGAAAAAGAAAAAGCAGAGTATGAAAGGCTGCTGGATGTAGCCTTGATCGAACAAAAAGACTTAAACGATAATATCGAAAAGTACGGAAGGGAGAAGTTCCTGTTCCATAAAGACAATGAAGAAATCATCCTAATCAAGTAAGAAATAATGGCAGTACTAGTAACTAAGGATTCAAAAATAATCGTCCAGGGAATCACTGGAAAAGAGGGTAGTTTCCATGCGGGTCAGATGATCGAATACGGAACACCAATTGTAGGAGGCGTGACACCTGGCAAAGGTGGACAAGAACATCTCGGAAGGCCTGTATGGAACACTGTGGACGAAGCAGTGAAAAAAGCTGGGGCAGACACATCCATCATATTTGTGCCGCCACCTTTTGCAGGAGATGCAATAATGGAAGCTGCCAGCGCTGGCATCAAAGTGATCATCTGCATCACAGAAGGTATACCTGTGCAGGATATGGTCAAAGTGAAAGCCTATATCAATGATTTTGATTGTAGACTGGTAGGACCTAATTGTCCAGGTGTTATGACACCTGGGGAAGCTAAGGTGGGCATCATGCCTGGGTTCATTCATAATCCAGGAAGAATAGGAATTGTATCCAGATCTGGAACACTGACTTACGAAGCTGTAGATCAAGTGACCAAGGCAGGAATGGGTCAGTCCACTTGTATAGGAATAGGCGGAGATCCCATTCCAGGAACAACAACCAAGGATGCTGTAGAACTACTTATGAATGACCCAGATACGGACGGTATCGTCATGATAGGGGAGATAGGTGGAAATATGGAAGCTGATGCAGCGAGATGGATCAAAGAGCACGGCACTAAGCCTGTGGTAGGTTTCATAGCTGGACAGACTGCGCCCAAAGGAAGAACGATGGGACATGCTGGTGCCATCGTAGGCGGGAAGGCTGACACTGCTGAGGCCAAGATGGAAATCATGGAACAATGTGGCATCTCAGTAGTGCAATCACCTGCGGACATAGGGATAACCATGGCTAAGCTAATGGGTAAGAAAGCATAGAATAATTAGTGAGGATTTACTCTAGAATAATATAAGAAACAGCTCTCTTGCGAGGGCTGTTTTTTGTTTATATGGACTCTTCCATCCTAATACTCGAGTCCAAGGTCACTCTTGCATTTCAAATTAAATAGAAGATTGCTGGTATTTTAAGGTAACCTTAGGTGTTCTAGTTCTATTAATAGGTAAATGTACAAAGCATGAACAATTTCAAATCTCTTCGTTTTAGCTATTTACTGGCTATCGCTCTCCTTACAATTTTATTTTCTTGTGGAACAGATGAAATGGTCACAACACCAAATGTTGATGATCCAATACTTGAGGATGATCCAGTAGTTTTTCCAGAGCCGTCTGTAGTGCTCACGACTAGTATTCATGGACATATTATTGATGTCGATGAGCAACCTATTGAGGGAGCTGAGGTGACTTGTCTGAGTTGCGCAACTCAGATGATTATGACCACGGACTCTGATGGAAACTTCCTTTTCCAAGATGTGGACAACAAGGGAAATTCAGCCTACATCAGTATAGAATATCCGGATATGTTTCAGGCCTTCAGAAGACTTGGTGTACTGAAGGACAGATTCAACTATACTGAAGTCAAGTTGAAAGAGAAACATAGCATCGGTGAATTGGATGCTAGTACTGGAGGAACTCTGGAACATGAGTCAGAAGCCACAGTGACTTTCACGGACAATAGCATTGTGGATACTTCTGGTAGACCTTACACGGGAGCCTTTGAAGTATATGTCGATTGGATAAATCCTGAGGCCAATGATCTGAACCAAAATATGGTAGGAGACTTGAGTGGAATAGATGAAAATGGGGAAGTCCAGGCCTTGTCCACTTACGGAATGCTTACTGTAGAGCTCTTGGATGCGCAAGGCAATGAATTGAATCTTATTGAAGGCGAAGAGGCGGTATTGAAATTCCCAGTACCTCAATCGATGCTTGCTGATGCACCTGCAACCATACCGCTCTGGTCATATGATGAAGAGCATGGTTACTGGGTGGAAGAAGGTGAAGCAAAACTGGTGGGTGCCTTTTATGAAGGATCAGTGGGACACTTCAGTACGTGGAATGTAGATACGAAAGGACCAGCTATAAATGTCTCTGGCCAAGTTCTTTTGAGGTCTGCTGGACAAGAAATTACGCTGGCTTATTATCACATATTTGTTTGTGGTGAGACCATAGGTCAAAGAGGTGGATGCTTATGTGAGGATGGCACTTATTTGTTTTACAATTTTCCAGCTAATGAGCCCTTCCTTATTAAGGTTCTTGATTATTATGGAGAGCTCGTACATACAGAAAGTTTCAACGGATTTTCAGAGGATGAAGAGTTGAGTCCCATAGTTATTAATGGTGGCCCAGATCTTGAACTGAGGAGAATATCTGGTAATGCTGTTAATTGTGATTTTGATGCGGTAAGCAACGGTTTGGTAAACTTGGAGCTGGATAGTAAGACTTTTACTTTTCCAATAGTTAATGGAGAATTTGATCGTACTGTTTCGATTTGTAATGATAGTGAGGCAACAATGACCTTGTATGATACAGATAATTTGACTTACTCTGATGAAATTGTATTTTCTAGCCTAGGCACTGATTTCACTTTTGGTGATGTTTTAATTTGTAATGATATTGATAATTATATTCAATATAGTGTAGACGGTCAACAAGAATTATTCTCAGTTGACTTTTCTAACCAAATATTTATTGAACCAGTAACAAATGCTGCCGGTCAACTCGAAAGCTACTATTTATTTTATGATGATTTTGATGCTAATATTCTTCAACTTTATATGGATTTAGGATTAAATGTTACAATAAATCAAATCATTTATGTTGATGATATGCAGATAACTGTTGCAGATGATACTTTGGCCTTGGTTAGTTGGGCACTCAACCCAGAACCGATCAAAATTGTGATGACAGAGGTTGATCATACAAATAAATTTTATACAGGTTATTTTCATGGGAAGGTGGCTGATTTTAGTGGAAATGAATATGAAGTAAGTGGTTCGTTTAGAAAGACTATATAAATAATTAGCTACTTGGAATTATTCCACATCAAGAAAGATAATCGTAACAAGTATATAAAGAGATAAAACAGCGCTCATTTGAGGGCTGTTTTACTTTAAATGGACTTTTCTATCTTTAATTCAGCATTTAGAATTCTAACAGTCTAGCTCCACGCAGTCGGGCATCTAGCAGTCTAATTTATCCCACAATTTCTTTATTATATTAGAGATGTCTATTGTTATCATTGTATGACTATGAGAGAATGATCCATTATAAGGCCTAGAATGCCTCTCCACACTTAGAAATAGGTTTTTTCTGGCCTATGATCGAATATTTTCAGTTTTTTTGTGACATTATGTATTCTGGATGAATTATAAGGGCAAAACATTAAAAGATGAACAATTTTAAATCCATTCGTTTCGGCTCTTTGTTAGCCATCGCTCTCTTTACAATATTAATTTCTTGTGGAAGAGACGAGATTGTTGTTACACCAGTTGATAATAATGATCCCATAGTTTTTCCAGAACCTTCAGCTGTCATCACGACCTCTATCTACGGTCATATTATTGATGTAGATGAGGAAGCCCTCGAAGGCGCTGAGGTGACTTGTCTCAGTTGTGTCACTGAGATGAAGATGACCACAGACTCTGATGGCAACTTCCTTTTCCAAGATGTGGAGAACAAGGGGAACTCTGCGTATATCAGCATTGAGTACCCTGGTATGTTTAAGGCCTTCAGGAGGTTTGGCGTTCTAGAGGACAGATTTAACTACACTGAAGTCAAGTTGAAAAATAAAGATAGCATAGGTGAATTGGATGCTAATACAGGGGGCACGCTTACTCATAGTTCAACAGCGACAGTGACTTTCACAGGAAACAGTATCGTGGATGCTTCAGGAATGCCCTACTCAGGCAGCTTTGAGGTATATGCTGATTGGATAGACCCTTCTGCTGCTGACCTGAATCAAAATATGGTCGGAGACTTAAGTGGTATAGATGAAACTGGTGCTCTACAGGCATTGTCCACCTATGGTATGTTGACGGTAGAGCTCTTGGATGAGCAAGGCAATGAATTGAATTTGCTGGAAGGGGAAGAGGCTGTGTTGAAATTCCCTGTACCTCAATCGATGCTTGGTGATGCGCCTTCCACGATTCCACTTTGGTCATATGATGAGGTGCACGGTTACTGGATAGAAGAAGGAGAAGCAGAATTAATAGGTGCCTTTTATGAGGGATCAGTAGGGCACTTCAGTTCATGGAATGTGGATACTAAAGGAGAGGCGATAAATGTCTCTGGGCAAGTTCTTTTGAGAGCAGCTGGACAAGAAATTACGACAGCTTATTATCAAGTGTTTGTTTGTGGTACTACCATCGGCCAGCGAGGTGGCTGGTTATGTGAGGACGGAACTTATTTGTTTTTTAATTTTCCAGCCAATGAGCCTTTCCAAATCAAAGTCCTTGACTATTGCGGAGAGCTTGTTCATACAGAAAGTTTCAATGGATTTTCTGACGATGAAGAATTAAATACTATAATCATTAATGGCGGTCCAGATATTGAGTTAAAGAGAGTATCAGGTAATGCCGTTAATTGTGATTTTGAAGCTATCAGTAATGGATTGGCGAACTTAACTATAGATAATAAGACCATAACCTTTCCTATCGTGAATGGTCAGTTTGACCATACCGTGACGATTTGTGACGACATTGAGGTTACAATGACTTTATACGATTCAGATAATCTGACCTTTTCTGATGAAATATTATTTTCTAGTCTAGGTGCTGAATTTACTTTTGATGACGTTTTTATCTGCAAAGATGTCGAGAATTTCATCCAGTATAGCGTCAATGGCGTCCAAGAAATATTCTCAGCTATTATGTCAGATGAGGAGCTATCCCTAGCAATAAGCGCGGGGGGTCCTACTGCTCATCTAGTTTATAATGATATTAACAGTAACAGTCGTCTGCTGTTTCTAAATTTGCAGAATGGATCGTTTGTGAATGAGGTTTTTTATACCAACGATCTACAAATTAGAGTCTCAGAAAATATCTTGGCTTATGCTTTTTGGACCTCTGACCCACAGCCTATTGAAGTAGTACTTACTGAAGCAGATTTATCAAATAATATATATTCAGGTTACTTCAAAGGGAAGGTAGAAGATGACGATGGTATAGAATACCAAGTGAGTGGTTCATTTAGACATAAGTAGTTTCAATAAATATATTAATGGAACTAATCCAAAGTATAAAAGATATTCGCAGTAAGCAGGAACAGGCGCCAAGGCGTTTGTATCTGCTTACTTACAAGAAGCTGTACGCTTTGGCTCTACGCTATGTCCTTTCTGATCACCTGGCCAAGGATGTAATGCAAAATGCCTATATCAAGATATTTAAAAATCTACCCTCTTTGGATCTGAGCGATGAATTTTCTGTCTGGTCTTGGATGAAAAAGATCTGTGTCAATGAGGCTCTGATGTTGCTGAGAAAGAATAAGTCTTGGTCACAAAGACAAATTTCCACTACCAAAGAGTTAGTTACAAACAATCATCAGGATCATCTCCTAAAAGACGAGATACAGAAAGTGCTTATGACCTTGCCTGAGAAACAGAGGTTAGTCTTCAGCCTATTTGCTATAGAAGGTTATAGTCACAAGGAGATCGCGGTAACTATGAAAATCAGTGAAACGAATTCGAGAACCATTTACGGAAGAACTAAGAAGTCTTTATCCAATCATCCGATACTAAAAAAGATATATGAAACAGTCTGATAAATCAATGGAGGAGTTTTTCAGTAAGCGCTATGAAGACATGGAACTGGAAATGGATGGTGTCGATCAGCTCTGGAGTAGAATCGAGGGCAAGACAAAGCCTGATCGCAAATTTCCTTTCTGGTTACTGGGCGTGGCAGTAGGGCTATGTCTAGGAGGGTGGTTGATGGAGAGTATTGTAGGTTCAGGAGTAGTCGAAGATAATAATGAGCTGGCTCAGACTAAGGTTGAAAAAAAGATGTCATCCAAGGCCAATTCAGTAGAAATTACAACACAACAAGTTTCAGAATATGAAATTCAAAAACCATTAGTCAATCAATCAGAACCTAAATCATTAGGCAGTCATATAGAAGAGGCAGCTACCACTCATCATAAATCTCTTGTAAATCACATAGATGAGTTGAAAAAAGAGCACACAACCAATACTATAAGTAGTAATTTGGTTAATAATAATATTATTAATTCTGGGGCTGACCCAATAGAAAATTCTAGTAACGTTGAAGCTCCCGTCGTACATGATTTTGTTTCTGATGTTTCGATAGAGATAAATACATATAAATCTTACAACCAACTTGATAACATAGAACTACTTCCTTCTCTGGTTTCAAAACTAAACTTTGTTTCAATTCCTAATATTGCGACACAAGATCTAGAAATGCCAAGCCTAGGATATGTAGAAATATTCCCTAAATTTAAACCTGCTTTTCTAGTAAAGACTTCACTCTCAGGCTCCAAACCCTTTGATCAGCTAGAGACACTTGACAGAGTATCGCTACTCGGAAGTGAATTAAAATCTGAAGCCTATTCAACATTACACGAGCAATATTTTAATCCGCTGGTCAGTGTAGGCGCTAGGATAGAAGGTTTATATCAGCTGAGTCCTAATTTTGGACTATCGATAGGAATGGAGTATATGCAGACTAGTTCTCAGTTTCAAGCAGAAAGAATTGAATTGGATAGAGTAGTTTCATTTAATCCTATGGCCTATTTCCAGAATGTACAAGGCGAGGTGGAATGGCTAGGTGAAGATACTTATGGACAGCAACTCTTAATGATATCAGAGTATGAGACGGTAAAAGAATATGATTTAAATATTCCTGTGGGACTGTATTTTAACCTATTAGAAAGGAATAAGCTATCTGCAGCATTTACAGCTGAGGTGATTTTTAATCTTAAGTATCAGTATGATGGGCAGTTTCTCGATGAGACACAACGATTGAACTTTGTATCAACCAGCAATCTGGAAGGTGACTTCTTAGAGCGGACGGCCTATGGCGCAGGTATAGCGTTGGGGTATCAGCTAGGTGATCAAGCCACTCTATGTATTAATCCGAGAATGAGGCTCCGACCCAAACTATGGTCTTCGAGTCTAGTGCGACTTTCGAGATTAAGCTTGGAGGCATCAGTTGGTATTAGTTATAAGATTGCTCATTAGCATTCCCCATAGATTGTTATTATGCCATAATAATTCTTCAATCAATGGACGGATATATAACAATTATAAAGTTCTACTCGGTTGAGTCTCATAAATGCCCCAGACCACATTAAGTATCAAAGCACTAGTTGATATGCACTATATAACTATGCACTAATCATCTACGTTGGAACAACTTTCCTTGGCTAGATCAACTGAGCTAACTAGCTATCTGTATCTTTATACCTCTATGTCTCTTCGCCACTTCATCCACCTCGCATACTGCGGCACAGATTTCTCTGGCTGGCAGATACAACCCAATGCTCCTACTGTCCAAGAAGTTCTCATTAAAGCAATATCGACTATTTACAATCAGCCTATTCGGATAGTGGGTTGTGGCCGTACAGATACAGGTGTGCATGCATTGAATTACTTTGCTCATATGGATGTACCTACTTCAGAACATACAGTAGATGACTTGAAATTCAAGTTGAATAATATGCTACCGCGCTCAATAGTCGTATACAATATCAGCGCGATGGATACAGGTGCACATACTCGTTACGATGCCACTAGTCGGAGCTATATATATAAAATGATATTCGGGAAAGACCCATTCAGAAATAACACCACTTATCGTTTCGATCAGTCAGGTAGGCCAGACTGGGACAAGTTGCAAGCCGCGGCAGCCCTCCTCTTGGATTACCAAGAATTCTTGCCTTTCTGTAAAACACATGCTGATAGCGAAACCTATCTTTGTGACTTACAGAGATCTGAATGGCTCAAAATTTCAGAAAAAGAATGGCACTATCATGTCAAGGCCAATCGTTTCCTCAGAGGTATGGTGAGACTCATAGTCGGCATGACACTGAATGTAGCTCTTGGAAGAGTGGAGCTGAGCGAAGTTGCAGAGGCACTGGATAAGCAACAGAGACTGGAAAAAGCCTGGGCTGTCCCAGCTAGTGGTCTTTATTTATCTGAAATCACCTATCCTTACGCGGTTTGAGATCCCTACTCATCTATACTCCGATAGTCACGTCTAAGCTGACTTACATTTGCGATTTCATATTCAGAGAGCGGCTGGGATTGGGTTATCGTTTCGTTACTGAAGATGGGAATTACTCGGGTAGTACTGATGACCTGAAACTGCACTACGTCCAAATGTCAGCAGAAGGTGGCACCGAGGGTATGTCTATTTTGGATTCAGAATATTTCAGCGACTTTTCCAGGGATGCGATTCCAGTCTTTGATAAGGATATAGTTTTTAATGAGGGCAGAAGTTCATTTGATCTCTTTGCAAGTTGTTTTTATTTGTTGGCCAGGGTGGAGGAGTATGGCACTGAGGAAAGAGATGAGCACGGAAGGTTTCTGTCATCCCAAAGTATTCTGGCTCAGAAAGAGTTATTGGAATTTCCTATCATTGATTATTGGATACAAATACTCCAGCAAGCAATAGAATCTCATTACAATATTGAACTTCAAAGCCCACACTACACTTTCACTTCCACCATAGATGTCGATCACTTATATGCCTTCAAGCATAAGAGTATATTCATCCTATTAGCCGGTATACTTAAGGACGTCCTATCGCTACGATTCCAAAAACTCAAAGACAGGTCCTCCTCAGATGATCCCTACGATATCTTTGATCAGCTTCTCGAGTGGCATACGTCCATCTCGTTGACCCCTTTGTTTTTTATGTTGACTGCAGAGAGAAATACCTATGACAGATCTCTATCGCCAAGTCATTCAGAATTTGCAAAAAGAGTTAAACAACTATCCAAGTACGGGTTGGGCCTGCACCCTTCCTACGACTCTAATAAAGCTCTCTTTCAGTTAATAAAAGAAAAGCAAAAATTGGAAAGCATTGCAGGACAACCCATCACGCAGAGTCGCCAGCACTTTCTCAAGCTGAAATTCCCGACCACCTATCAGCGCCTTATTCAGGCTGGTGTCACATCCGATCATAGTATGGGCTATCCAGACAGATTGGGGTTTCGTGCAGCTACCAGTAGTCCTTTCTCATGGTATGATCTGGAAGCTGATTGCGCTACAGAACTGAGAGTCCATCCTTTCTGTCTCATGGATGTGACTCTTAAGAATTACTTAGGGCTCGGTCCTTCAACTGCGCTTGCTCACGCCCATAAAATCATAACTAGAATCAAAGAAGTCAATGGACAATGTACCATCATCTGGCACAATAGTTCTTTCTACGCAGGTGAAGGCTGGGCTGGCTGGCAAGAGGTCTATCTCAATATCCTAAAGATGAGTAAGGCCTAAAAAATCTAATGATTTACGACTGGTCTTGTACTTACACAGGTGCCAACATCCTATATTTGATGCAATGACAGGATTATCTCCAAGTGTCTTATTGATAACAGTGATAGGCTATTTTATGGTCTTGCTACTGATATCGATGAAGACCAGTAAGAACGCAGACTCAGCGACTTTCTTCAATGCTAATAAACAATCCCCATGGTACCTGGTGGCCTATGGGATGATCGGCGCGACTTTATCGGGAGTTACTTTTATATCAGTTCCGGGCTGGGTGGCCGATACGCAGTTCTCTTACATGCAGATGGTATTGGGGTATCTGCTAGGTTACTTTGTGATAGCCACGGTGCTCATGCCTTTGTATTATAGATTGCAGCTCACTTCCATATACACTTATTTGGAGGGCCGCTTTGGTGGGGTATCTTATAAGACAGGGGCCGCTTTTTTCTTGATTTCCAGAATCATTGGTGCCGCTTTCAGATTGTTTCTGGTGGCGATGGTGATGCAGACGTTTGTGATGGATGCTTATGGCATTCCCTTGGCTGTAACTGCCCTGATCACGATTATACTCATATGGATATATACCCATAGAGGTGGTATCAAGACCATCGTATGGACAGATGTCTTGCAGACAAGTTTTATGCTTATAGCGGTGGTGACCACGATTTTAGTAATAGGTCAGGAATTGCAATTATCAGTAGGTAATATTATTGCAACTGTGCAGAGCAGCGAATATTCTCAGGTTTTTTATTTCTCAGAGGGCTGGCAAGATTCTAAGAATTTTTTCAAGCAGTTTCTCGGGGGTGCTTTCATGGCAATTGTCATGACGGGATTGGACCAGGATATGATGCAGAAGAACCTATCGTGTAGAAATATAGGCGATGCTCAGAAGAATATGTTCTGGTTCAGTATCACTTTGGTCTTTGCTAATATTTTATTTCTGAGTCTAGGCGCTTTGTTGTATATCTATGCGGCAGAGCAAGGGATAGAAATTCCTGAGAGAGGTGATTTGTTATACCCGACTTTGGCTCTTAATGAATTACCTTCTCTGATCGGCGTTGTTTTTATTTTGGGTTTGATTGCGGCTGCTTACTCGAGCGCTGATTCTGCGCTGACTGCGCTGACGACTTCGTTCTGTATTGATATTTTGGGTTTCCAGAAATCCGAATTGGATGAAGTAGAAAAAAAGAACTTGCGACTCAAGGTTCACCTTGGATTTTCCTTGGTACTGTTTGTAGTCATTATGATTTTCGATTCCATCAATGATCAGGCGGTGATCAAAGCCATCTTCACTGTGGCGTCCTATACTTACGGACCTTTACTTGGGCTCTATGCTTTTGGTTTTTTTACGAGCCTTCAAGTGCGGGACAAGCTTGTACCTTTTATTTGCTTGTTATCTCCTTTGTTGACTTATGTTATTAATGCTAACTCTGAAATACTATTGGCAGGATATAAATTCGGATTCGAGTTGTTGCTTTTGAATGGTCTATTGACCTTTATGGGATTACTGCTGATAAGTAAAAAGAAGAGACATATCTAGTGACATGTCTCTTCTAGTTGAGAATGAAAAAATGTCCCAACTAAGTTTCCTCTCTATTGAGGTTACTAGTAAGATCGGATAGGATGATCCAGTTGAGATTGTAAATGTAATTGAATGTTACACTTGGTGTACGTCAGCTATCAGGCATTAGTAAATAAGAAATGTCACACATCAGTCTATTGATCCTAAATGTTAAAACTGAGATTGAAAATATGAAGAAGACCACCGAGCAAGATTCTGATTATCAGGACATCGATAAGATGGAAACGGAAACAATTCTCAGTTCCATCAACAAGGAGGACCAGTCTGTGGCAGTAAGTGTAGAGCGGGTTATTCCAGATATTGAACGCTTAGTAACTGTGATACATAGTAAAATGGCAGCAGGTGGCCGACTCTTTTATATAGGTGCAGGTACGAGTGGTAGGCTTGGTGTGGTGGATGCATCAGAGTGCCCACCGACCTTTGGTGTACCTTATGATTGGGTGGTAGGCCTGATTGCAGGTGGTGATGGGGCCATCAGAAAGGCTGTGGAATTTGCGGAGGATGATACGGAGCAGGCTTTCAAGGATTTAGCTGAGTATAAGGTGGATGAGGGCGATGTAGTGGTGGGTATAGCGGCTTCAGGCTCCACACCCTATGTGGTAGGTGGGCTGAGATCTGCGCAGGAAGCTGGAATCATCACAGGTTGCATCGTTTGTAATCCAGGCGCTCCGATGATTGCTCATTCTGATTATCCCATCGTCTGTGAGGTGGGCCCAGAGTTCATCACAGGCAGTACAAGGATGAAAGCAGGCACTGCTCAGAAACTCATCCTGAATATGATCAGTACGACTGTCATGGTCAAGTTGGGTAGGGTAGTCGGCAACAAGATGGTGGATATGCAGCTCAGTAATAACAAGCTAGTCGATCGGGGAACTAAGATGGTGATGGCTCAGACGGGATTGGAGTATGAGGCGGCTAAGGAGTTGTTGTTGAAGGAGGGAAGTGTGCGGGGGGCTGTAGAAGGATACATTAAAAATTGAACTAGATTTTCCACTAAATATAAGAAATACTTCAATTTGTTAATTTGGGTTTATAATTATTTATTGTGAATGATGAAATAATAATTGCTTGGTCGCTGTGGCCTTTTGAATTATGATTGACACTAGCCTATTCGCATTTGGCCTTCTCCTTCAGGGGCCAGGGGTGAACGCGGATTCAGCTTAAGAAAAAATCAACTCTGCTTCATCCTTCTCTTTTAAGAGAAGGTGGGCCAAATAAAGTTTGTGTCGGATGAGTCAGCACTATGCAATATAAAACCAGACGGGAAAATTCACAATTTAACCAGCTTCCCCACATACTCCCCATCCCTTGACCCGAAAGTAATGATATAGCTCCCCTTATCCCAGTCGCTCACATCCATGGTCAGCTCCCTATCTCCTTTGTATTTCCAGCGCTTACAGAACAGACGTCCATAGAGGTCCCTTACCTGTACAGTCCCCTCTGACTCAGGTGCCATGACCAGCGTGCTCTGAGTGATTGCAGGATTAGGATACAAGATGAGCGGTTGCTTATCAGCTTCACTACCCAGAGGTTCCAGCACAGAGGTATGGATGTCCCACTCGATGCTGCTGTCACAACTGGAAGCCAGATTAGGAATGAAAGGAAAATTATGATAAATGCGCATAGGTACAGGAATATGTTTCTGTAATTCTGCTGCTGCACCCTGACGGTCAGGACGATGGATCACATGCATATAGAAAGTGGTTGTAGCACATGATACATAAATCTTGCAATCCGGGCCTACCAGCATATTCCCTATCCCGATGGGAGTACCATTAGAGCCTGCTATCCTTTGAAAGTCATAATCATGGAATTCCGGTTTATCGGGGTCAGAGTCCACTTTGATCTGAAATATCCTTTCTCCGTTATTAACGTACACAAATTCATCGGAAGGTGAAAAACAGACACCTCGGGCAATCCTATTGATACTATCTGAAACGAGGGTCGGATACTTGTAACAGCGGTAATTAGATATGAGACCTGTGCTGTCATCATAGTCATAGACCAGCAGACCCTCTATGGAGTTAAAAGCCATCATATCGTTGTGAGAGGAAAAAGTGACTTGTCGGATTCTGCCATAAGTGAAGGGTTCCAATACAGGTCCTAAGACCTGAGGTACTGATCTGATGATTGTGTCTTCACGAACCAGATAACTGATGAACTCATTGGAATTATGGGGTGTGGCAATCACCCAGATGTCCTCTCCATTGGCATGATAAGTAGTCTTGAGCTTACCGAACATCAGGACACTATCTATGATAGTACGATCTGACGTGACCCGATAATGTCCACCGGACTCAGTTATGCCCTTGACACGGATACGATAGGATATGGCTCCATTATCATTGGCTATGTCCTTATGTATCAGCACAGCACCATTGGCTCTGGGATAGAGCATAGTGGACTGGATGGAAGGTAAGGGAAAGCCAAGTTCGCAATAATTCTGATAGGCCCAGTCATAGCCATTAAGGGTATCCCCTTGTGCTATGATATTGAAATCCGCATCGCTGACATGACAGCCATTGGTGATCAAGGCCAGCTGTCCTTCTGCATCACACAAGAGACTACCAGACCCACCGACTTCATAATCCACCCCTTTATCATAATGAGCTATCGTTACCGTACCGTCATTAAAGTCCAGCACATTCTGTCCCCAGCGCAGATCAGGAAAATAATCATACCCGAATACCCACTGGCGGTAGTGATGGCTCAGAGGGGTCTGAGCTTGGGCTAAAGTGCCGAGGAGAATGAAAATGTATAGTAAGGCTTTACTGCTGGAGCTCTTCATAATTATTTATTAAAAATCAAGTCAGAACCCTAGAGGATTCTGACTTGAACAATATGTATGGAGGGGTCAACTAAGTTTAGTTGATCACCATTAATTTCTGAATAGACCCTTTGTGATCATCCAAGTAGTAAATGCCAGATGGCCATGCAGACACAGCTATGGTAGTGCTTTCTTGGCTCCCTAGAAGCTCATAATGCATCTCTTCACCTCTGGAATTAAAGATAGTAAAGGGAACCTCTATAAACCATAAATTCTCTTAAGATTTTAGCTATTGGCTATAGTGATAGCAATCCATTTTATAAAATCTTTGTTTTCTCTTATAAATTGAGACTTATTAGGTGAATGCAATCTTGCTTAATTAGCTTTTTGCACTCATTTTCTCCTAATATGACCTTATCAAATTAGAATTTGCTTTCGTTTTCCAGACATTAAATATGAAGATCTCATTATGTTGTAAGCCAGATTCTTTAGTCCTATTTGTACTTTAACCGGAATCAGCTTTTAATAAGTTTTCCTTTTTTAGTAAGCTTATTGCCTTTCTATATCGTTCAATAAGCATAGAACATATAAAAAACAACTCGTATGCGCTTTCTAACTCTTATCTCATATATCGGTTTATTAATTCCAATCTCATTACTATCTCAAATACAAGTCAGTGATATTGAATATTACTTACCCAGAGATGATTATGCAAGAAAGGGCTTTATTGGATTAGATGATCAAGAATACTTTATTGAGCAAGGTGCCGCAGGAACTAAGGTCTATTTGATTAAAGATGATGGCTTGGAGTTATTGCATAATATGACATATAGACCTACGGACTCTATCTTGAACGGTCGCGCCAATAATTACGGTAATAGCAATTCTGGATTGACCTACGAGGACGAACTGCTCTACGAATTGTATTGGGATTACATATACATAGTAAATATTCTGACAGGTGAACTTGAAGAGGTAATTGACCTAAAAGACCATGGAATCAGACTGCAATCAGGCTTTGTGCTTGGCGATGATTATATGTTTTTCACAGCATTGGGAGCGACGCCAGGTTCTAAAATCCGATATGACAGAAGTTCTAAAATATTTGAAGAGGTATTCCAGTCAGGACTTAGAATAGGGGATTGCATATACAAGGGTTTAGACACCGATTCATTGAGTTGTTATAATTTGTCGACTAACGCTGAGGAGTTAATTAATACTGACTTATCAAGTATTAGCAAGATTTCAGTCCAATTCATAAATCGTCTCCCTCATCTTTTAATTCAAGATGTTAATGGAATGCATATATTCAAGGATAATCAATTAGTAATGAGCATTGACTGTGAGATACCTGACTCATTGGTTGTAATGTCCATCGATTATGAGAAAATTGTATTGCGAGAATTTGAAAACCAAATTTTAAGAATAGTCTCCTATGATCTAGCTAGCTGTGAATCCGTTGAACTTGCGACGATATTTGACCCAATAAATTCTGAGTTCAGTTATTTCATGCATTCCGACTTTGCTGAGCTTGGAGACGATCATCTTCTTTTTGGGTTTTCCAATGACTGGCAAGGAGTAGGTGCTTATTATCTAATGGATACTAAAACTGGTCAGTACAATAGATTAGATATCCATGTTGATTGGTTTGCTCAGGGTCTCTCTGTCAGATATGATAATAGTATTTACATTGTAGCTTCAGATCATCTTCATCACATTGGCAGCTTGGCTGATGTTTTTGAGCTTGACTTGATTGGTTTGACTGCTCAAAATGTGACTAATGACCTTATTCCTAATTACAATAGCAAACTGAGCGTGGTCATAGGGGAATCACAAATTGATAATGAGCTTCATATCTATTTGAATCGTTACGATCAACGTGAACCAGAACTGGTCAAGTTAGATTATGAAAGTAATTCACTGGTCCAGCTACATGAATTTGATATTATGAAGAATCATGGTATCCATTATTCTATTTATCAGGGATTGTGGAGTAATGGAAAGTACTTTTTTGCGACTAGCGATGCTGTTTTTGTAATGGACAATGATAAAATAGAGAAGCTTGATATTGGACTATAAGATTATGTCACTTCAAATTTTATTGAATCTGGTGATGAGGTGTTTTTCATGATAGAAAAAGGTGATACTTCACACTTTGCAGTGAAGTTAAATACTCAAGATTTAAGTTCTGAGATGATGGCTATGCCAGACTTTGGTAGAATTTATTTTTCAGATAATGCGACTGAGAATGCTTTAGTGAATCTAGATTTCAGTTCTAAAGGATATTATGATGTATATCAACAAGAGTATTTTTATTACTCTACTATAGACACTCTTAGATATTATAGTGAAGCGGTAAGCGGCAATTCTATCTTGTTGCGAGTATACGATGATGGTTTTAAAGAATTTGTTATACATAATACTATAAGCAAAGAAACCATCAATACCTCCTTGGATTCTGGTTCAAGATATGATGCTTATCCAGATTCTAGAGGAGGGTTCTATTGTCATGAAAAAATATGGGATGGTGACACAGCAGCGTTATTGTTTCTACATTCGGACGGAGGTATTGATTCTATCGCAGAGGTACCTTTGTTTTTATACGGTGGTGGTGATAGGACTGATGGCGAAGTAAAATCAATGGCTTTTGCAGGTGAAGACGAAATGCTAATTCTATCCGCTTACGATGGCGAGTACAATCTGAAATCCATACCGACGGATAGTCTCGGATACAATCCATATCATTGGTATGAGTCTGATGAAAGGTCAATACTTGAAATCCAAAATGGCCAATTTTATGACACTTATACATTTGAATTTGAGACCGATCCTAGATTAATCAGGAAGCATATTGACGAAAGACTGATTCTGGTAATTGAAGAAACTGATCGTGCCATACTGGCTTATAAGAACTTTGATTACCTCATTACTTTTTATGAGTATGATTATCATTCAGATATAGTTTCAGAGTTAACAAGTTTTCAATCAACTCGTAACTCAAGTCATTCCAATGAAATTGCTGATATCGGAAATTCTGAGTATCTGCTGCAGCTTAATGATGGCATAGCAGGATTAGAACCTTGGTTACTGAACACTGAAACTTGGAGTCTGAGCTTATTAAAGGATATGAATCGATCTCAAGCATCAAGCCGACCATCAGATTATACCTTCAGTCCTGACGGTAAATTTTACTTTTCTGCTCTTACGGGAGACTTAGATCGGCAGTTGTATACTTTGGATATGGATTCTTCTTTGGAACCGGAACTGAATCTATTAAATCGCAATCTTTTAGTTTTTCCTTCGCCTTCAAATGGCACTATAAATATTCAGAGTGATTTTAAGTCTGTAGTGATCTTTGACAGGGTGGGAAGAGAATTTGGCAGGATTCACAATCACTTGAATGGTACTAGAGTGGATGTTTCCCACTTAGCCAATGGAATCTACTTCATCAAGGCTGCTACCTCTTATGGTACAGTCAAATATGGACAATTCAGCATACTACAGAATTGATAGATTAATTATGATGGTCTATTGACTAGCAATTTTAAATAGCATTATAACGAACAACTAGATTTATCATGATCAAACTACTTTGCTGCTTAATTGCCTTAGCAGTGTTATTCGATGGCTCGGATAATAGTAGCCTAGAACTAAAATGTAACTCCAGTGTCTGACTTGATGGTGGTGTCTGTATTGATGATGACAAGTGTAATTGTCCTTTGGCTATTGAAGGAGAACATTTTGAAAAGCCTATTCAGCCATTAAAAAATTTATTTGAAGACTCATCTCTCTGTTATCATATGTTTATTATAAAATCCAGAATACTAACTCGAGAAACTTTTTAGCAAAAGCGAATTTGATAATCAAGGTGAAACGCGATACAGCTAAGGGTATTATTGAGAATCTGTTTGAATAAAAATTCTCGTAGCGAGGGTATTTTCAAAACTGTGTCAATAAAAAAATGATAAATTGACATATGAAAAAAATAGACAAGAACTTTGATTACGGCAGTTTTGAGAAAGAAGCGATAAA